>OLSJ01001266.1_pt1 | contig 16034 bp, 17 predicted proteins | sample 1672151 | NCBI WGS metagenome assembly OLSJ01 (sample SAMEA3136653, study PRJEB25190) | human gut metagenome | biome: human gut; feature: human-associated habitat; material: faeces | place: Austria | collected 2013 | reverse complement strand
CCCTATCGACAAACCCTAAAATAGATTGGCAAACCCTAAAGAACTTTGATTATCCAAAGTTCTAGCAAGTCCTATTTTCTGCTGTTCACCTCCCGACAAATAAATTCCTTCTTTATCAAACTCTTTAGACAAAACAGTTTGGGTTTTTAATGGTAAATTTTTAATTTTCTCATACACATTTACTGTTTTTAACAAGTCCTCTACTTGTTCTTCTTCATTCTCATATTCCATAGAAACATTCTGATTCACCGTCATAGAAAACAATCGAAAATCCTGATACAGAATAGAAAGTCTATTTCTATAATCCTTTTTAGATAAATCACGTAATTCACTGTCGTTAACATAAATGTTCCCACTATACCCTTCATAAAACCCCAGCAGCAACTTTATAATTGTTGATTTTCCAGATCCATTCTTACCTACAAGTGCAATTCTTTTATTGTTCTTTCCAATAGAAAAATTGATATTATGTAAAATATCCTTATTACTATCCCCATATGAGAAATTCACATTTTCAAAACAGATTTTCTCAATCGTATTTACTTCTTCTTTCCCTTCTCTGGTTCTTCTGTTCATAAATTCAAAATACTTTTCTAAGTCTAATGCATTTGAATATATTTCTGGAACACTTGCAATAACTGCCTTCATCTGTTGAATCATCTGCTGGATACCTGTATATAAAACAATAAATTCTCCGATAGGTATTTTCCCAAATATTGTATTATATCCTAAATAAATGAGAATAAATATTTCTGTAATGGAGTCAATTAGCATAATGCTTATGTACTGCATACGAATTCGTTTTCCCCATTTATTTGTTATTTTATTCATTCCACTCCACGCAGCCTGATATTTTTTTTCAAAAACTCTACTATTGCTAAATGTGATAATCTCTTTAATATATTCATGAAGATAAAATATTCGATGTATATAATTTACTTCTCTGTTATAAGGAATTGATTCAATCTTAAATTTATATTGAAGATTTTTCATTCTTATGGAACACATGCAGGATATTCCTACACCTATGAACGCACAAGAAATAACCAGAAAGTCATACTGAAGTATAATACTACTTATCCCTATAACACTCATTAAACTAGTAAGTATCCCTGTAGTTAAAGTAATGGCATTTAATATACCAGTTTTCCCGTTTTCAGCCACAAAATAATACAAATCATAGAATTCTTCATTATCATATTCTTCCAAATTAAATGTTTTTGCTTTTGCATAAATATCGCCCTGAATTTTTTCAATAATACGGTTTTGTAATAATGGTTCGTATAAATAATTTGCACTTCCATTTATAATTGCAATCACTACTGACAACAGCAACATTACACCTATAATCATCAAGAAATATCTCATTTCTTGCATCGCAATAGTCTCTGTTATATATCTTAAAATGCTTAGATTAATAATATTAAATAAACTTGTAAGTATAGATATTACTATCATCAATAAAATGTATTTACGATCAATTTTCCAAATGTATTTTATACAATATATAGTGTTCTTTATCACATAGTTTTTTTCTTTTTTCAATCCCTCACATCCTTATATCACTGTGTCTAGGGAGTATTCCTAGACACAGTGGAGAGGCCTCTCCACTGAAAACTTTGTTATTTATTTACTTGATGTTTCCGGAAAACAATATATCCCAGAACTGAACAGATTACTGCCACTATTGCATTTATCAAAATTGCCATAACCGGCCAACTCAATACTATATTTCCTATGCTATATGCCGTATATGACTGGAACGAAAAATCTGCTATTTTAGGTGGTAATAAAGATAATACATGACTCCATGCATATCCTCCTGTATCAGGTGATAAAAATGTCGGAATTATAATCAGCAAAAATGCAATAATAATAACCGCATAAGTATTTTTCAATAAAGCAGACATAAAAAGTGTTATTCCCATAATTCCTAATGTAAAGAAATATCCCAGCAATAATGCTATTCCTACTGCTTCTCCCATTGTAAGATTATATCCAACAGACATAGCTGGATACTTTAATTGAATAGGTAAATCTGCACCTTGTGTCCCTAAAAAGATCATATAAACACTTGAATAAACCAATGTTATTCCCCAGTAAACACATGTTGCATATAGCCATCCTGATACAGTCTTTGCAAAAATCAACTTACTTTTTCCATATTTCATACATAAAATTAATGAGTCACATTTAGACTGATATTCACCGGCAAATATCGGTGCAATTCCTATACATATTATCATCATTATTAGCACAGGCCACGTTAATGTATCTAAAATCATACTCCAGCCTTTGTGATAACCATATTGATATTCCTGCAAATTTCCCGTCTTTTCTTTCCAATAATTTGCTTCACCAGACGTTAATCGCCCCTGCTCTTTTTTCAAATCTATATATGTGTTGTCTCTTTTTATTTGTGCTTCCCGAAAATCTTTCCCAACATTTTCTTCCAGAACTTCTCTCATACTGCTACCGCTTCCCGGTTCCCTATATACATTAGTAATCAAACTCAATAAATCTCTGTTCGGAAGGTAAAAAGTTCTATATACCTCTTCTGACAAATAATGATATGTTTCGCTTTCTGAATTTGTATTAGGATCTGAAGTGTACTTTAAATATTGTCTTACTATTTCATCAACTTTTGCCTGTGTTAATTCTATTTTTTGCTGGGTATTCTTCATCACTTCTACAGCACTCATTCCCGAAAAGTTTTCACCTTTTTCGTTTGTTGCACTTATCTGCATAATACTGGACCAGACACAAAAAACTAAAAACAATCCACAACCAATTATAGATAGTTGAGCCAATCTACTTTTCCATATTTTTTTCCATTCATATTTAATCATCCCGCCCATTAAATGCACTCTCCTTCTTCTTGTATTTCATCAGAAAAAATTTTCAAATATAAATCCTCCAAAGTTGGCTCTACAGTTATTGCCCCTTCTATCGGAGATGACGCTGAAATAACTCTTGCTTCTATAAACTCTTTCATCGCATGCGAATTAGCAATACAATGTGTTCTTTCAAAATTGCTCCATTGATTATTAGGTATTTTACATGACCAAACTTCATTTTTTACTTCTTTCAATAATTCTTCAGCTGAGCCTTGCAAAATAAATTTTCCCTTTTTCATAATCAATACTTGATCTGAAATATACTCTATATCAGACACAATATGTGTAGATATAATAATAATTTTGTTCTTTGACATTTCCGCAATAATATTTCTAAAATAAGCACGTTCTTTAGGATCCAGACCAGCTGTTGGTTCATCTAAAATCAATATTTTAGGATCATTCAATAATGCTTGTGCAATACCAAGTCGCCTTTTCATTCCACCCGAAAAAGTCCTGATCTTTCTATCTGCATCTTTTTCTAAATTCACAAGTTTTAATAATTCTTTTGTTTTTCTTTTCGCAAATCTATGCGGCAGTCCTTTGATTGATGCAATGTATAGCATAAAATCTTTGGCCGTAAAACCAGGCGTATACCCAAATTCTTGTGGTAAATAGCCTAACATATCTCTAAATCGTTCTCCCATCTGTATATTATTCTCACCATTAATTTTCACTTCACCTGCAGTCGGCTCAATAATTCCACATATCATCTGCATTAGGGTTGTTTTTCCGGCACCGTTAGCTCCTAAAAAACCATACACACCTTCTCTAAGTTCTGTATCAATATTTTCAACAGCAATTTTATTTTTAAATTGCTTAGATAAATGTTCCATTACTAATCTCATTCAAATTTCCTCCTGTTTTATTCAATAATTGTTTTATTTCCATCCCAACACCACTAACGGCAATTAGTCCAAATACTAACCAAATAGCAAAATAACATGTCGCAAATAATTCCACTCCTGATATTTTCAATATAACAATGCTACTACTCAAACATATTCCCCAGGTCGTTGAATATAGTAAAACATTTTCTTCATGACATTTATTTAAAATGTACATACATCCAAAACACATTATTTCATAAGGAACTGTTCCATATAGAATAATCTGCCATATTACCGTTTCCTTTACAATCGATAGTAATATAGCACTACAAATCAAGAAAAATAGGTCAAAAGTACCGAAAGCGATTAAACGGATCATTAAAACTTTACTAAATGAATGTTTTGCAGCTATTTGTATTTCAAGCATTCCGGCTTGAAATACATTACATATTTCTTTCGCATTGAATAAACATAAAATAGGTCCCGCTATTGCTATTAGAGTCCACATCCAATTACTGATGTTAATGTCCTCTGCTATGAGCAAATACAATATGAAAAGCGAAAAAATTATCTTTAAGCCCCACACTTTTTTACTAATAAATCCCATTTGGTTAAAAAAGAATTCCGTATTTGTCATCCTTTGATTTTCCGGAAATAAATGTATTTTTTTTGCTTCCGAAATAACTTTTTCTAATTTGTGTTCGTCATATTGTGGTATATGTAGTTGTTGCAATTTTCTTTTCAGCTCTTTATCTTTCATATTTCATCTCTTCCAATCTAAGCTTTAATAATTTTTCTATTCTTTTAATTTTATACCCCACAGTAGAAGTCGGCAAATTTACAATTTGTGCAATATCCTTCACCTTGAGTTCTTGATAATACCGTAGTATAATTAACTCTTTATCTAATGAATCTAACTTCTGTATTTCCCGCCATATATCAATCTGCAATGGAACATTATCTAATCCTCCATCACAAGAGATTTCTGCTTCTATTTCCTCTGTTATTTCGTATCTTTTCCGAAAAAAATCTTTTATTGTGTGTTTTGCCACTACATATAAATAATTTTTCAATTTCCCATATTCACGATAGGTATCAAGACTTTTTAAAAATTTCAAAAAAACCTCTTGTGTAATATCTTGTGCTGCTTCTTTATTTCCAAGATGAAAAAAACAATATTTATATATATCGGAATAATATTTCCGTATCAAATCCTCTACTTTTTCTTCATCTGAAAGCAGATCCCGAATTTTTTTATCTTCAAACACAAATCTTCTCCTAAAATGTACCAGTTATTTATCTCTTTATAATATATAACGATTATCCCAAATAAAAAAACAACATTTTATTAAATTATTTATTATTAGTTATTATTTATTTCATTGTTTTCTATTGAGAAGATAAATATGCACTTAAACTTCACCAATGAAACCACACAGAAAAAGGCAATAATTATCTACATAATCACTGCCTTCTACTAAATTTATTATTTTCTATTATTTTTGCACAGAAAAGAAGTTTTACACTAATTATTTAATGCAAGATCCCCTTCCCGATTTATCCGAATCTCTTCCTACATATTTATAACTTTCTTTTCAAACTCTGCCTCTGAATCAACAAAATGATATGGCTCATACTCTCCAAAAGCAGATGGTCTGCTTATTGTAACAAGCTGTATTTTTTCATATCCAACTTTTTTTCAATTCTTCTTTTAAAGTCCGAAAGGTGTTGTCCATGTATTGTCTTTAATGCAATACAACCGACTTCATCTATATGTTTCGCTATCAAATAGCACATGGTCTAATTCCTCCTTAAACTCTTTCTCTGATAAAATTTTAGCACTCTCATATCGTTTTCTCAAGTAACAGCCTACAGAATTATCATATTTTTTATTATACACATATTTATGAAGCGATTTGTTAAACTGTCTGTCATAATATGTATTATACTGGATTTCAATAGGATAGTGTTTTCCATCAAGCTGAAAATACACATGAATCCCCCTATAGCCATCATCATTCGCTTTTCCATTTGTCATATCTGCAATCCTAAATTTGTCAATTTTTTTCAGTTGCAAGACTTCTTCATAATTATCACATAGAGAACGAAATCCTAACAGATCATCAAATACTTTTCTTGCTTGATGATCCGGATAATATCGTTTATATTTTAGTATTGCGGATTGAACACTCTTTATTCTATAATCTAATGCTAAATCGTCCAATCCTTCTGCCGAATCATACCACTCATTCACTTCTATAAGTTCATTAACCAGTTTCTCTTTATTAAAATAGTGCAGGTTCTTTTTTAATTAATTCCCAATTTTGATTGATAGGACAATTTTTTCAATATATCAGTTGTCAAACTATCTCTTTCTAATATATCCGACATACCATTGTCTCTCTTTCTAATTATTTATATACATCAAACTTTCTCTCATTATAACAAAGTAATTTTTTTGCAACAATACTATAACTGTCTTTTAGAAAAGTCACTCTACTTTTTCTTCAAAACTCATCCTGCGAACACAAAAGAAATCACCTATATGTACAAATTAGGTCACTCGTCCATCTTTTTTACCTATTTCATCGAGTGTTATTCTGTCTGCACAGTCCGCAGAAACAGCATAAAAACACAAAAAACAGCACTCAATATCACTCGTTTTCTGCCTTATAAATAGTAACTCACGAAATATTCCACTCTCGTAACTGGTCCAAAGACTTTCTTAGTATCAATTATTCTTTCCACAACATTTTTTATATTTCTTTCCTGAACCGCATGGACATGGATCATTTGGATATATTTTCTTTTCTACTCGTATCGGTTCCTCGTTCATTCCTTTTGGAAACATTGTTGTTTGAATAACATCTGTATTTCCATTTAAGTCAACCGGTACCCCCATAGCCTGCAACTGTGGTACGGCATCCTTTAAAATTGTTGCTGCTTTAGAACTTGCCGGAACAATTGTTGGCATTTTATTGATAGACATTTTTCTCGCCATTTCACTTGGTTTGTACCCTCTGTTCTCTTTCATTCGGGTATTGTTGTGTGCCGCCACAAGTAACTCTAGCAATTCATTTATCATCTTCTCTTCAAATTCAATATTGGCTTCCGTCATTTTATTGATAATCTTTGATGGCGATTCGCTTTCATAACTATTTGCCCATACTTGCAGACACCATGTCACTGCTTGTTCATAAGGAATCCTTAATTTCTTAATGAAAAAAGATTTCAACTTTTTATATTCAGAGGAACTTGCCTCATATCCAGTTCTACATATCTCATCTATCTGCTGTGCCGATGGAATATAAAAATCTTTATCCATCTGTTGTCGAAGCAAGTAACCAAATTCCTCATTCTCAAATAGCTGTAAATGCACAAATATTCCTTTTTCTGAGTATAACGGATCCTCTTTTGGACATCCTTTCATCCCAAGTCTGTCCATTGTAAAAAGACATGATTCCACAATATCAACCGGCATTTCCCAAAGCATTTCTATCATTTCATCTATAGAGCACTTCACTTTCTGCCTATACATTTCATAGATAACTTCGATCGGTGCTATTCCATAATATTGTATAAAAAAATATATGCACTTTACCATCCAGCCTTTTCTGCATTGCTTCCGTCGAAATGACTCATCATCTACTTTGGAAAAGGCAACAGCAACATCTTCAAATACACAAAATCTGTCAGTAGGCTCTTCAAAATATCCGATCCAGTATCTGTAAAGCTGCATCGCATCTACCACTTCATTTACAGAAACAGCTGTAGGAGAAATACAAGCTTTCCGAAATAAGTCCATCTGTTCTTTTGTAAGGCATACTAATCTGCTTCTAAGCATTTCCTCTGTACAAAAATTATCAACAATTCTATCTATTAAATCAGCTTTTCGGAGTCCTGAACACTTTCTGATTTCATAACTTCTTGCCTGATCTAATAGTTCTTCTTTTGTATATTCTGTCAAATATTCTCTTAATAACATTTCTGCTCCCTATCTACTCATATTTCATCTTCCATAACGAAATCTATATTCTATTTTTAATCTCTCATATATTTCAAATGCGATCGGACAGACTTCTACTGTTTCCAATACACTGTACAAACTATGTAACCTCTCTGGCTGATCCGTATATGGATATTTCCTGCAATTCTCAGGTTTATATTCTCCCAGCTTACAGTTTCCGTCTTCTTCCAGAAAATCACACGGATGATGCTTGGTTACATACGTATTTTCACTTTCTTTTTTTATCAAATAAGAATTTATAAGTTCTTCTTTAGTAAGTCCTAAATATTCTGCATCTTTCTCCAAATCTTCTTCTGGAATACTTCCGCAGTACATCTTACAACAGTTCCTACATCTGCTGCAGTCATATTTTGCAAACAACTCTTCGTGAAGTTTTTTGAACTGCTCATCCAATTCTTTTTCATCTGCATTACATTTTAAAAATGTACGGAATTCAATATTTTCATTTCCCTTTTTCTTTGCTTCAAATTTTACTTTTCTTGGTGCAATCATATTATCACCTCATTTTCTGTAATATTTCATCAAAATTTTATTTTCTGCCAACATGAGGAAAAAAGCACTACCATCTTTATGATAATGCCTTTTCTTATCTTTATTTGTTCCAACTTTCTTCCAAACAAGGTCCTATCATTCCAAGCACCTTTTCTGCTTTTTCTCTCAGGCGGTATACAGTATCAATTAGTTTTGAAATATTTTTATCAAAAACGTCCACTTTCACATAAGTTCTGTTAAAAAAGCAATTACGCCAGAATGTTTACTAGAATCAAATTCTGCCAGAGCTGTGACGGAACGAAGTCCATGGAAAAAAGCATAATAAGAGCGATTAACAGAAGCCTTGAATCTACCATCTTATAATGGTATCGTAATTTATGACACTTCAAGAGACATTTCTTAATGAATCTGATATACTGTAAACACTACAGAAAGAAGGATTATTATTATGTCTCGAACAAGAAGAAATTTCTCTGCCAAATTCAAATCAGAATTAGTGATTGAACTGCTCAAAGGAGAAAAAGACTTAAATACAATCGCAACCGAAAACAATATTCAGCCGAATCTTCTCCGCAACTGGAAGAAGGAGTTCCTCGATAAAGCATCCGTGGTTTTTAATGACACACGAGAGGATAATCTGAAAGAAAAACTCGCTTTAGAACGCAAGGAAAAAGCTGAATATGCGAAAAAAGTTGGCCAGCTCACCATGCAGGTGGATTGGTTGAAAAAAAAATCTGAAGAAACACTTGGACCTGACTACGAGAGTAAATTTAGTCCAAAACCTTTTGAAGACTAAAGAACTTCCAGTTAAAACAGGAGCTACACTTCTTGATATCAATCGTACCAGTGTTTATTACAAGGGCATGCCCATATCTCAGGAGGAGTTGGATTGCAAATCGATCATAGATCGATTACACACGGATAATCCGGCCTGGGGAGCACGACAACTGTCTGCTCAACTGAAGAAGCGTGGGCATCAGGTTGGTCGCCGGAAAACGCGCCGTTATATGAATGAAATGGGGATTGATCCAATTTATCCAAAAATGAACCTTTCTAAACGTATGCGACAGGCTAAAGTCTGCCCGTATCTGCTACGTAACGCCGTTATCGACCGTCCAAATCAGGCATGGTCAATCGACATTACATACATCCCCATTAAGCGTGGATTTCTGTATCTGACCGCTGTGATTGACTGGTACAGCCGCTGTATCGTTGGCTGGGAAGTCGATGATACTCTGGATACCAGAATGGTCATAACTGCGTTAAAAAAGGCGTTTATAGTGGCAAAACCTGTTATCCTGAATTCAGATCAGGGCTGTCAGTTTACAAGCAATGAGTACATGAATTTCCTCAAAGAGAACCAGATCCGTCAAAGCATGGATGGTAAAAGCCGGTGGGCTGACAATATCATGATTGAACGATGGTTCCGAAGCTTCAAGTACGAGGAAGCATATCTGACCCAATATAACAATATCAGAGAAGCACGGAAGGCAATCGGTAAATATGTGCACACTTACAACTTTGAACGTTGTCATTCTGCACTCAATAATCAAACACCGGCATCCTGCTATTATCCGATTCTGTTACTGGATGATCATGCAGCCTAAGGGGGGATTTTCTCCCCTACCCAGTTACATATATCAGTTCATTATAAAAAGCTTAGATTTTTGTCTTGACAACTGAACCACTATATCTTTCATAAGCAACTGTGCCGCTTCCAAATCCTCTTTAGCTGACTGGAAACAAGATTTTGATAGGTCAATCATGCTGCCTTCCATAAAACAATCCCCTCCTTATTCACATTCTTATAAAACGGAGTGACTTTTTCCCATTTTTAAAAACTGCATAATCAATATCAATAACAGAAATTTTCATTTAACAATAAAGCAACGTCTACATCGGATTCAAATGTGTTATTCCCTTTTGCATAGGAACCATATAATACAATCCGGATAACCTAGTTATTAAAAATAGCAAGAATTCCTTCTACTAACTACTAATTCGTTTAATGCATTTGTATCCTTAAGCTGTACCTCCTTCTGGTTTTATTATATCGTCCATTTTTTTCAACGTCAACGCATTTCCCAAAAGAGAAATTTATTTCTTCAACATGTTTTAACTTTCTCATTTTTAGCATAATCTTTCCCTACTTAACATACAAACAAAGAGGGATGTTGGGAAATCGATAGTTCCAAACAGGGGAATATTTAACTCGCATATTAGCTAATCCGATACCTTGGCTTACGATAGTAGTAGTCTTTCCTGTACCACCTTACTGATTTGCAATAAATATCGCTTTACATCCCACCATTCTTTGTCCTTCTTTCTAAAAAAATAATAGCCACTCTGATTTTCAGAATGACTATGTATTCGTAGAACGCAAAACATCGAATGGTTCAGCCTTGAACCATTCGGTTATGTACTACAACACATATTTTATTGTAAATATTAGTAAAGCATTATAATGATTATCTCTATCACCAAACAAGTATTGAAATTATAATTCCAACAATTCCACATATATTGCTTATAATAATTGAAATCCCCATTTTTTTCATAAACACAACAATACAAATGGGTAGAAACAGTATTATTATAATATACCATAATTTTTTAATTGCTTTTGATTCTGAAAGTCGTTTTCCTAACCACTCTTTTACTCTTGGTATAGATACAATTCCAAATATTAATGCTTCTATACCGATAATATTATCAATATAGTTACTATCCAATATTTTGAAATCTTTTCCTATTGCAAGTATCGCAAAGAATAACAAAATTATACCCGCCGCAACAAGATATAAAAAGTATGTAATGTAGTCATTACATGTTTTTTTCCTATTCCTCTCATTATCATTAATCAATTCGCCATAATTTAAAAGTGTTTCATGATTTTCTTCAATACTTACAACATCTTCTATAATCACTGTCGTTCTACTAATCCCTTTTTCAATTCGTGCTTTTTTTCTTGAATCAATTATATAATGTGTTTTCGACATTCTTCCTAACCTTTCAATTCAATTTTTAATAATTCATGAATGAAGAATACTTCCATATATAAATCTGGAGTCATTCAAAACATTATTTCAAATATGTCGCCAATTATTATTTTTTAATAAGCTGATTTGCAAAAAGAATTAAATATCTGTTCAAGCAACATTTCGCATTCATACTATTCCTCAGATTTAATATTTTCACCACGACTAATTCTTTTTACTTTTTCCCTAAATACCTTTTTTATTTACAATTTCTCCCTGGTATGTCTTCATTTTATCTTCATACCCCTTCCATAAAACGGGTTCATATTGAGAATATCTTGTCCCAAAAACATTTCTATTGAACATACTCAAATCAGTCGTTCCTCGGTCAAATTTTTTCAGCTCTGCGATTTTTCCAGAAGCATTGCCTGTACCTGCAGCAGTTCCTTGTTGGTGCTGTCCTTATCGCCCAGATGCTTGTCAAGATAGCACTGGATTTCTCTAACCAGACAATGGGAACGCCTATCAGCCAGAGAAAAAACGGTAAAGAAAAACCGCCTGTATCAATATTTTTATGCCCGTACAGACGGCTTTCTATACTGCTATTTTTCCCGTAAAAGTTCAATCAGTTCCCATAAGTTTGATCCTATTTTTTCTAACAGTTGATTGCTTGGTGCAAACCCCTTTGCTCGTTCTATTGCCAAATCTATATTAGGCAAATAAAACTTTTCAAAAGTTTTGACTTGAATTGCTTTCCTCTGTCCTGTTTTCTCATATAGTAAATTGCTAACAAAAGAATTTTTCTTTTCATCCAACTTATTCCTAAGAATATCTTCCAGCGATTCCGAGTATTCCGATGCAACATCTGAGACATGTAACAGTTGCCAAAATTCGATGCAAGGATTTGTAATATAGCACAAATAATTCTTCTCCCTGCACTTTCCCACAACACTATTCATCTGTTCAACGGAATGGCTACCACAATCTCTGTCTATGACAATACCAAACGCATCATCTTTTCCATGATACTTGCTAAGAAAGTCAAGATACAGAAGGTCAATATGCTCTTCTTGTAAAACTGCTTGAAATTTATTACATTCTTTTTGAGAAAGGCTGGAAGGACTTTCTAAATAAGATCTTATAAACTCTGTCGAATAGTTTTTTAAACTAAGCGAGTCAATTGCTTTTTCAAACATCTTATTTTCCCTAAATTGGACATATTCCTCCAACAATTCCAATACATTTTCTGGATCACTGTTAGTATCGTATCTCTTCAATATCTCAATATGAACTATTGCGTCAATCCCCAACTGCTCCCTATATTTTTCAATAAAATTGAAATAGTGCACTTCTGTCTTCGTTCCCTCTGTAGAGAGAAAAACGACACGCTTTGGCTCTATGGAATCCTCGTGAGCACGGACAAACAGTGACCTACTCCCCAGACGATAAGGTAAACTCATTCACTATCCACCTGCCATTCGCTTTCTTGAAAGCAAGGTATAGCACCATATCTTCCAATCAGGTAGTCATTTAATATATTTTTATCAAATCTCTGTTTGTAATCACTCAACGAATATATTCTTGAGCTGTGATCTTTTTCACGTTCAACAAACCAAATCTCATCTTGACGAAGAATTCTTAAATCCATTAGATTAAGATCATGGGTTGTGCAAATCAATTGGCATGGCTTTTCCTTTGTAATTTCGAAAAAGCGTCTGATATATTCCTCAGTAAGTTTTGAGTGAAAACTTCGATCAAGTTCGTCAACAACAATTATTTTCCCTTTTTGTCCAAATTCGTACAACGGAATTAGGTCAAATAAACGTTTTGTACCGTCTGATTCATCAGAAAGTTCAAACAATTCTTCTGGGTTTCCATGATCTAGCATGATTTTCGCAGCAATAATTTCTCCATCCTCGATGGAAATTTCAAACTGATAATCACCAATTTCAATTTTACAGTGAGTTCTATCTTGACGTTTACTTCTCATGGTTTGTTCTAAATCGTTCAAAACTTCTTTTTTTACCTCGTCAGGCAGGAAGGAAAAGGCTTTTTCTGCCAATTGTTTTCCTTTTTTGATTTCTTCTATCCCAGTATCAAAAGCTCTAAGCATATCAACCATAGAATCCGTATTTGATGCTGGATTCAAGAAAAACTCATTTTTATTATGAGCATGAGAGTCAGGATATACAACAATAAGGTTTTTGAACCATTCGTACGCAACAATAAAATCACGTAAGTCGGAATCTTCATCGATGTTCTTGTTTCCAACTTCATTCAAAAGCGCTTCGTCTGCTTTTAAATCTTCGCAATAAATATTGAATCGCAGTTCAGACTTCTTATTCAGTCGTAGGTCTGTTATAATTTGCTTTCCGGGTTCTCGCTCAAAAATACAAGTTTCTTTCTCCGAAGAATCTATTCGGTAAAGCCATTCAGCACAAAACTCGTGTGTCAAGTAGTTAATCGCAAAACCATATGAAAAAATTGTCTGCTCAGCAACAAAGTCAATTTGAAAAACACCTGCTTTATCTTTGCACACTGGGTCAATACGGAAAAAACGATCATCATATCGCATTGCTCTTGACCCCATTATAGTTACTCGACGCATAAAATCCAATGCACGCACAAAATTTGATTTTCCTGAAGCGTTTGCGCCAAAGAAGAAACTACTCTTTAACAAACGTTTTCCGTCCACAGTAAAGCAGTGAGAGGAATGCCTTGTTTGTTTTCCTGCTACCATGCTAAATACTTGCTGTTCTTTAAATGAATTGTAGTTCTCAACGGCAAATCTAATCAACATTGTTTACACCTCCTAATCTCTACGATAATAGTATATGTGATAAATTCCGTTTTTTCAATCAATTTTTGAAGTATTTTTCATTGAATTTCAAATGTATTTGTTGTATAAATCACAAATTATGATTTTACTCAAAAATAGTTTTTCTGTCAGTCCACGACTTGGGATATAAATATTATTTATGTATTGTGAATATTTTTGATATAAAACAATCTTTCATATAGACAAACATAAAATAACTCAAAAAATAAAGTACTCTCTATCCAGATGACTAAGTGTTCTCTAAGAATAGTTTTCCGCAGACATTTATTCCCTTTCAAAATGCGAAATTCTTCCATACTTTTCATACGAATATTTTAAGATATGATAAATATCATCCTTCAATTTATATCGATATTTAGCGGCAAAAGTTATCGGTTTGATATGAAAAGCCACCTTTTCCATCAGATTCATTTCTTTCTGTATCTATAATGACTTTCTCTGATAAATCCAACTGATTTTTATACACCAAATCCGAGGTCAATAAAGACTCACCACAAATAAATCCATCTTCATAATGTGGCTTGTTTACACTCTTAATAAATTCCATCAGCAACCTATAATCTCTTGGGTTCATTGTATCAATCCGATTCCAAAACATTTCTAAAACTTTTTCTGTTTTCGCTTAATTTGCCTTGCTATCTCAAACAATAGTTATAGTTACAATGATATGCAAAAATAAAGAGCCAGAAATTTCTTTCTAGCCCTTCAATTTTCACTTATCACTTGCTACTATTAATTTTTGCTCATCCAATAATATGTTCTTAATATTGAATCCCAACAAAGAACAAATTGCCTGCCTGTCTTTATTGTCAAATTGGTAATTGCTCAAATATCTGTAGATATTATTCTTAAAGATATTCTGCGAAACTTCCTCTAAACAATTTTTACCAGAATACAAATCCCTTATATCGGAAACAGGAAGATGAGTAGAAGCTATTCGTATTAAATATTCTACCCTTGTCATCTTGACTAAATCTGTCTGATTCTTCAAGCAATAGTCATTAATATTTTCCTTGATATCTTCTGATTCTAATCCAAACGAAAGTGCCGTAACGTTTGCACTTACGAACTGAAGCCATATTTCCGAAATTAACATTTTTACAGCTTGAATAAAATCACTTTTTGCCTGAATGGTTTCTTCATCACCATCTTTGATTTTCTCTTCCAGCATGTCAATTAATTTATCAACTGTATATGTGGAATAATTACAAAATGAACCTAATACTTTTGTTACTGATTTAAACATCACATCAATAATAAATTCTCTTTGTGGATTTTCCATTCCTCCAGAGTAGTTCTTCAGAATATTTCCAACATAATCTACCAATCTACCAACTTTAAGAACCTCTTGATTTGTCTGTTTCATTTCTTCATGAACACCTGAAGAGTTGTTTTCTTCGAACTCTTCATTCAAATCCGTGGATTCTTCCCTCTTGCCTTCTGCTTTTTCTTGCTCCTGAAGTTTTCGGCTTCTGAGCAAAGGGATTTGATCATTCTCTGGTACTGTATAAATTCGCTCTATTTTTTTCTCAATATTGCCGCCCCACTCAGCGATTAAAGCTCTAACATTTTCATATTTGAAATCTTTGAACTCTGTTAAAAGGCTATCTGACATTTTTGAAACAATTGGTAATATGTCATATTCTATGCTAAGATTATAAGCCAAGAACAATGCAATATTATAATTCAGATCATTATCAATATTGTCAAAGACCTCTTTTATGACTTCAGCTCTTTTTTCTGGATTCATCTTTTTGGCTATATAACTTCCAGCAAAATAAAAATACATATAGCTATATTTAAACCTATAGGTATCGCCTTTGTTTTCTAGAAATCTATAATCAACCATTCTTTCAATAAGTTTTGAAATAGCTATTTTCATTCCAGAATGCTTTTCTTTATACTCTAAAATTATTGGCTCTTCATTAGGATGTGTGGTATAGAAAATCGGCTCAAAGCCGCATAAAACTT
>OLSJ01001264.1_pt1 | contig 16055 bp, 10 predicted proteins | sample 1672151 | NCBI WGS metagenome assembly OLSJ01 (sample SAMEA3136653, study PRJEB25190) | human gut metagenome | biome: human gut; feature: human-associated habitat; material: faeces | place: Austria | collected 2013 | reverse complement strand
AAAGAACCCCCGCCGCACGTAGTGCGCAGCGGGGGTTCTTTCATGTCCGAGGACGTCCGCGAAGGTCAGCCCTCAGATCCTGCGGTGGGAGACCTAGGCCTCGTTGTACACCGTCTTGAGCTTCAGCAGGTGAGCGTAGCGGTCCATAGCGGCCTGCTCGTTCTCCTTGAAGAGCTCCTCGGCGCGCTCGGGGAAGGAACGCGTCAGCGAAGCGTAACGAGCCTCGTTCATCAGGAACTCCTGATAACCGCCCGCGGGTTCCTTGGAATCGAGCGAGAACTTCTTGCCGGCAGCAGCCTCGGGGTTGAAGCGGAAGAGGTTCCAGTAACCGCACTCGACAGCCTTCTTCATCTCGGCCTGGCAGTTCTGCATGCCGCCCTTCTTGATGGAGTGCATCTCGCAGGGGCTGTAACCGATGATGAGGGACGGGCCGTCGTAGGCCTCGGCCTCGTGGATGGCCTTGAGGGTCTGAGCCGGGTTGGCGCCCATGGCGACCTGCGCCACGTAAACGTAGCCGTAGCTCATGGCAATCTCGGCCAGGGACTTCTTCTTGGTCACCTTACCGGCAGCGGCGAACTGAGCGACCTGGCCCAGGTTCGAGGCCTTGGAGGCCTGACCACCGGTGTTGGAGTAAACCTCGGTGTCGAAGACGAAGACGTTGACGTTGTGGCCGGAAGCCAGGACGTGGTCCAGGCCACCGAAGCCGATGTCGTAGGCCCAACCGTCGCCGCCGAAGATCCAGAAGGACTTCTTGGTGAGGTAAGCCTTGTCGGCGAGGATCGCCTTGGAAGCGTCGCAGCCGCACTTCTCGAGCTCGGCAACGTAGGCAGCGGCAGCGGTCTTGGAAGCCTCGGCGTCGTTGACGGAGTCGATCCAAGCCTGGCCGGCAGCCTTGAGCTCATCGGACGGGCCATCGGCAGCGATGATGTCCTGGGTAGCGGCGATCAGCTTCTTCTGGACGGCCTCGTAACCGACGGCCATGCCCAGACCGTGCTCGGCATTGTCCTCGAACAGGGAGTTATTCCACGCCGGGCCGTGACCGTCCTTGTCCTTGCAGTAAGGAGCGGTGGCAGCGGGGTTGCCCCAAATGGAGGAGCAGCCGGTGGCGTTGGAGATGAACATGCGGTCGCCGGCAACCTGGGTCACCAGACGTGCATAGGCGGTCTCGGCGCAGCCGGCGCAGGAGCCGGAGAACTCCAGGTAGGGCTGCTTAAACTGGCTGCCCTTGACGTTGGCCGCGATGAGCTCCTTCTTCTCGGAGACGTTCTCGACCATATAGTCCCAAACGGGCTGCTGATCCATCTCCTGCTCGGTGGGAACCATCTCGAGAGCACCCTTGGGGCAGACCTTGACGCAGTTGGTGCAGCCCATGCAGTCGAGCGGGGACACGGCCATGGTGAACTTCATGCCCTTGGCCTTGGGGCCCATGGCGTCGAGCGTGCGGGTAGCCTCGGGCGCGGCGGCAGCCTCGTCCTCGGTCATCGCGAACGGACGGATGGTGGCATGCGGGCACACATAGGCGCACTGGTTGCACTGGATGCACTTGGTCTCGTCCCAGTGGGGAACGACGACGGCGACGCCGCGCTTTTCGTATGCGGAGGCGCCCAGCTCAAACTGGCCGTCGGCGCAACCGACGAAGGCGGAAACGGGCAGGCTGTCGCCATCCATGCGATCGATGGGCTCGAGCAGGTTCTTGACCTGCTGGGCGATGGCGGACTTGGTCTCCTCGGAGAGCTCGACGGGAGCGGCATCCTCGGCGGTTGCCCAGTCGGCCGGAACCTCGAACTTACGGAAGGCGGTAGCACCGGCATCGATGGCCTTATGGTTGGCGTCGACGATGGCCTGGCCCTTCTTCATGTAGGACTTGGTAGCCGCGTCCTTCATGTACTGCAGGGCGTCCTCGGCGGGCAGGACCTTAGCCAGCGCGAAGAAGGCGGACTGGAGCACCGTGTTGGTGCGCTTGCCCATGCCGACCTTGGCGGCCAGGTCGATAGCGTCGATCAGGTAGACGTTGACGTTGTTGTTCGCGATGTAGCGCTTGGCCACGGCGGGCATGTGCTCGGCGAACTCCTCGTCGCTCCACTGGCAGTTGACCAGGAAGGTGCCGCCCGGCTTGACGTCGCGGACCATCTTGAAGCCCTTGACGATGTAGCTGGGGTTGTGGCAGGCGACAAAGTCGGCCTTGGTCACGTAGTACGGCGAGCGGATCGGGGAATCACCAAAGCGCAGGTGCGAGACGGTGACGCCGCCGGTCTTCTTGGAGTCGTACTGGAAGTAGGCCTGGACGTACTTGTCGGTGTGGTCGCCGATGATCTTGATCGAGTTCTTGTTGGCGCCGACGGTACCGTCGCCACCCAGACCCCAGAACTTGCACTCAATGGTGCCGGGGGCTGCGGTGTTGGGTGCATCCTCGGCCTCGGGCAGGCTCAGGTTGGTCACGTCATCGACGATGCCGATGGTGAACTCGCGCTTGGGCTCGTCCTTCTTAAGCTCCTCGAAGACAGCGAACGCGGACGCGGGAGGCGTGTCCTTGCTGCCCAGGCCGTAACGGCCGCCGACGACCTTGATGCCCGTCTTGCCGGCCTCGTAGAGAGCGGAGACGACGTCCTGGTAGAGCGGCTCGCCGATGGAACCCGGCTCCTTGGTGCGGTCCATAACGGCAATCTTCTTGACGGTCTCGGGGAGAACGTCGACAAAGTGCTTGATGGAGAACGGACGGAACAGGCGGACCTTGACCAGACCGACCTTCTCGCCGTGAGCGTTGAGGTAGTCGATGACTTCCTCGAGCACGTCGCAGAAGGAGCCCATGCACACGACGACGCGATCGGCATCGGGAGCGCCGTAGTAGTTGAATAGGCCGTAATCGGTGCCGAGCTTCTCGTTGATCTTCTTCATGTAGCCCTCGACGACGGCGGGAAGCTCGTCGTAGACCTTGTTGCAGGCCTCGCGGTTCTGGAAGAAGATGTCACCGTTCTCGTGGCTGCCGCGGGTATGCGGGTGCTCAGGGTTGAGCGCGTGGTCGCGGAAAGCCTGGACGGCGTCCATGTCGCACATCTCGGCAAGATCCTTGTAGTCCCACATGGCGACCTTCTGGATCTCGTGGCTGGTGCGGAAGCCGTCGAAGAAGTTAAGGAACGGGGTCTTGCCCTCGATGGCGGCAAGGTGAGCCACCGGCGAGAGGTCCATGACCTCCTGGACGTTGCCCTCGGCGAGCATGGCGAAACCGGTCTGGCGACAGGCCATGACGTCGGAGTGATCACCGAAGATGTTCAGGGCGTGCGAAGCGACGCAACGCGCGGAGACGTGGAAAACGCCCGGGAGCTGCTCGCCTGCGATCTTGTACATGTTCGGGATCATCAGGAGCAGACCCTGAGAAGCCGTGTAGGTGGTGGTCAGAGCACCGGCGCCCAGCGAACCGTGAACGGTACCGGCTGCACCTGCCTCGGACTCCATCTCGACGACCTTGACCGGGGTGCCGAAGATGTTCTTGCGACCCTGGGCCGCCCACTGGTCGACATGGTCGGCCATCGGGCTGGACGGCGTAATGGGATAAATTCCCGCTACCTCGGTGTACGCATACGAAACATATGCGGCCGCCTCGTTGCCGTCCATAGACTTAAACTTACGCGCCATATACCCCTCTCCTCTCATATAGGTATACAGGCCCCGGCGATCGCCGGGATATTGGCGTGATGGGATTTTCGTTGTTGCTTCCAATCATCTGGCAGGCGGACTCAGCAGCAGGTACATGGCGTGGAGAGAAGGCATGCCGAGGCGAGGAGGGCTGCACGCGCTCCACAGGCCCAGCTACCCGTCTTGCACATGACCGAGCGCCGCAAAGGCCGCATGCCGGATGCTCCCGGGCACGCCCCGGCGATGGGAAGCGCCCGCAACGGAAATCCGCATGCGGGTTTATTGTACCCCGCCGTCAAGCCATATTTCGGCAAATATAGGTGGCCGGTAAAGGTTTACCTCGGGTGACTATTGTGCGCCCGGCACCGACGGGCACAGTCCCCTGAAACCCCACAGCAGTTGCGGTGAAATAGGGAGTGTTTTTGCTGTTAACGGCCTTAATCAGTCCCTATTTCACCGCAACTCATTGAGGGGATGAGTTAGAGGGCGCCGAGGAGGATGGCGTAGGTGGTGGATTCGCCGAGTTTGAGCTCGTCGCCGGGGTTGAGCTGAGCGGAGCGGCCAGGCTCTACTTGAATACACACGCTCGTGGCCCCGTTTACCACCACGGTGCCGTTCGTGGACGACAGGTCCTCGACAAACCATGTGCCAGAATCGTCACACCAGATATGGGCATGGCGGGCCGAGACGTCGTCGCCGACGTCGGTGATGTCGCCCTCCCCCGTTACCAGCGCGCCGATCTCGACGCCTTCCTCACTCGGCTGAATCCAGCGCGGGGCGCTCACCACGTAGCCGTTTTGCACGCGCAGCAGTCCCAGCGGATGCGCTGGCGCGACCTCGTGCTCGCCCGCGACCGAAGATGTGCTCAGCGAGCGCGGCGTCGACGTGGCGCCGCCACAGGTCGCATGAGCGTAGTCGATGGCATAGGTCACCGACGAACGGACATCTGCCGAGCAACCCACGGCGACAAACAGCACCAGGATGGCCTCGGCGCGCTCGGCGGGCATGAGCTCAGCCGCCTGCGACAGGCGCTCGAGCGCATTGCGATAGAGATTCGTGTCCTGGTGGCATTCCTCGAGTGCCCGCACCATGGGCTCGCCAGCGGGGCCGCACACCATATTGGTCACGGCCGCGGCGTCCATGGGATTGCGACGGCGCAGGGCCAGCTGCGACATAATGCGCGCGGCCGAGGTGCCGTAATCGGCAAAATAACGTTCCTGCAGCGTGCCGACCGGCGCGCGCACGATAAAGCGCGAAACCCAGGAGCGATCGGCGGCACGGCTCTGCGGACTACGGCCGTCGGCGAGCGGGCGGCTCGAGAGCACCAGGCCGCACAGTTCGATATGGCTCAGGTGCGCTGCGCGCTTAAAGATGTCAAACATTGCCCCGCACGGGGTGAGCTCAGCTTGAGAAGCCATGGCTTAGCCCTCCTTGGTCGCAGAGATCGTGTCGGATACTTCGGCCGGCCCGCCAAAGGCGCGGACAGCCGCGGCTCCGCCGGCAAGCGGCGTCGCCATGGGAATTTTCGCACGTCGTGCTGACACGACGGGAAGCTCAAAGGCAAACCCCATCGCCAGCAAAAACCACGTAAGCGCATAGGTTGCAATTATGGCGGCCACCAGGCCGCCCGCCACGGCATGCTGGGAAAACACGGCACATGAGAGTGCGACCAGAGCCGGAACCTCGCAGGCGGAAAGGGCCAACACGCCCTGCAGGAATCCCGCACGGCGGTCGCGCGCCAAGGCCCCGGCAGCGATGCCCACCATGCCCGGCGATGCCAACGCCAGCGCGGCGATAATGGCCGGCAGCTTCCCGGACCACATAAGCGGTCCCACGACGAGCGTCACATGGGCGCCCGACGCCAACAGCGCCGCTGATACCACGACCACGGTCCAAAGCACGCCGCATACCGCCGTCGCACCAACCATCGCCGCACGCCGGACTGTGTGCCCCGATACCTCCATCGGGCACGGCATGAGCGGCTCGGCGCGAAGCGAGCGGGCGACATTTTGCGCATAGTGGTCGCAAAATGCCGAGAGCGCCGCCTCCACCGCAGCCGGCTCGGGACGATCTTCCTGATGGCAGGACAGGCAGGTCATCACCACATCGAACAGCTGAGCGTCGACAAACGCCAGCGCATCGCGCAAATCCTCGGAATTTGGATCGAGCCCCAGCTGCTGAGCCTGTTCGGCCGCGGCAAGTGCCACATCGGGCTCGCGTCGCAGCAGTTGCGTCAAGTCGCAGCCGGGCGCGTGGGCGCCGACGGGATAATCGGGCAGCGTATCCATCTTGAGGCGATAAGGGCTGGCGATATCGCGCGTCTTTTTGCGCGAGCCCGAAGTACCCGACGCACCCGGCGCTGCTTCGTACGGCGCGACACCGGCGATGAGCTCGTAGACCGTACTCGCCGCTGCATAGACATCGATCGCCGGCGACATACGAAGCGTGCGCAGGTCGGGGATATCGTCGGTGAGCATCTCGGGCGGGGCGTAGGCCACCGTCGCGCGGCGCAACGTGGCATAGCGCTCGGTAAACGACGCCTTGCCGCCGGTGCCGGCCACCGCAGAGGCGGGCTCGAGCGCCAGCGACGAGCCAAAGTCGATCAAGCACAGGTCGAAGGTGCCTTCGGCAAGCTGTCGGTCGAGCGGCAGGCGCGCCGTGCGCACCATAATATTAGCGGGCGAGATATCGCGATGGACGAACCCCTCGCCTACCAAGCTCATGCGGCAGAGCAGATCGAACAGGTCGCGACCCAGGCGCGCCGCCACGAGCGGCGACAGACGCCCGGCATCGTCCACGGCAAGGCGCGAGCGCAGGCGAGCGAGCGTCTCGCCCTCGACCCACTCCATGACAATCGCGGGCACGCCGTCAACCTCGCCCCACCCGTATAAGCGGGGAAAGCCCTTAAGGCCCGAAAGGGCACGATGGCATTCATATTCCTCGCGAAACGCCGCCTTGAACTTGGTGACCAGCGCCTCGTGGGCGACATCGTCATCAAATTCGTCGCGCGTTGGCAAGATGAGCTGCTTGAGCGCCACGGCCTCGCCCTGTGCGTTGACGGCACGCGTCACACGGCCGATACCGCCGCGGCGCATGGTGGCGTCATCGGCAAACAGCATCGTAAAACGGCGCAGGTAGGCGGGAAGCTCGTCCGTGCCCAGGGCGACGGCCGGCTCAAACCCGTCGACGCGCGCCAGGCGCAGGCCCACCATGGGATCACGGTTGAGCGGCTGGGCTGCCGTAGAAGCGAGGTCGTTCGTCATAGGGCGATCGCCGCCACATTGGTGTTGAAGTTGTTGAGCGCGACGTCGTCGTCGCCGTAGTGCCCAACCCATTGACACAGGTTGGTATAGCAGCCCCACAGATTGGCATACTGCCGATACCACTTAGATTTGGTCGAGAACCTTTGCCGACCGAACTCGGCACGGATAACAAACATGTCATTCGCCAGGGTGTCGCACGGTCCGGTATCGCCCGTGGCGTTATAGGTCGAAACCACGCTATTGGCGCGGGCGACATAGCCATCGAGCATGTTGTATTTGGTCACGAGCCAGCTGTGAATACTCTCCTCCTCGGCAGCCGAGAGGCCACCCGAGCCCGCGTCCCCACCGGCACCGCCGTCCGTCGAGCCGCCACTCGAAGATCCACCGCCAGAGGCGGAGCCCGAACCGGAACCGCCGTCCGAGCCCGCCGAACCGCTGCCAGAACCGGACCCGTCCGAGCCGCCGGGCTTGCCCGTCTGCTGCGTATCCTGCTCCTTCTGCTGCTCCACCTTGTTAACGACAGAAGCCACGCTGTTATTGGAAAGCTTCGTAATGACCTTGGTGTTGGTGAGCACGATGGTCTTGCCGTTTGCCAGCGTGATCTCGTTGGACGCCTGCTCACCCTCGTCTGCGGGATCGACGCCAAACACGGTGCGCCCGACCACGCTCGCCCACGCATATCCAGTTGTCGTTCCCAAGTCGCTTTTGGCCTTGCGCCCAATATGCAGCTCGCGCGCAGCATGCGCCTGCACCATGGATGGCACCGTCATGCCATAAGCCGAAACACCGGCTATGACCAGCACGAGCGAGCAAGACAGCAGCACATACGCCCGAGGCGCCAGGCCCAGCCGGCGTCGCATGCGCACCGCGGCGCCACGCTTTGTCTGAGTGCCCCCGGGCCGCATGCGTTCTCCTCCAACAAAAACACGCCGCTTAAAAGCGGCGCATTCTTTCATATTCACATTTGAGTGTATCAGCGAACCCAAAAGGTTGCGCAACGAATGGGCAAATACGAGGTGCAGACGGACCCATCCACGCGATAAGCGGATGAAAAGCAGGTTTGTTGAACAACAAATGCATGAACGCGTGCCCAATTATGAGCGCCCCGTGCGGCAGACCGACGGGACATGCCGCGGAGCTGACGCCGCCTAGATCGCGCGGCGGGCCTCGATAGCGCGGCCAAGCGTAAGCTCGTCGGCATACTCCAAGTCGCCGCCCACGGGAAGGCCGCTCGCAAGACGCGATACCTCAACGCCCAATGGCTTGATGGTGCGAGCAAGGTAGCTCGCCGTGGTCTCGCCCTCAATGTTGGGGTTGGTGGCGATAATGACCTCATGGATGTCCTCGTGGCCCAGGCGCGCCAGCAGCTCGCGGATATGCAGCTGCTCGGGACCAATCTTGTCCATGGGGCTGATCACGCCGCCCAGCACATGGTACAGGCCATGGTAGCTGCCCGTGCGCTCGATTGCCTGAACGTCGCGCGGCTCGCCCACCACGCAAATGCGAGTGGTATCGCGCATCGGGTCCTGGCAGATGGAGCACTCGTCGGCCGTGGCGTAGTTAAAGCAACGGCTGCAAAAGTGGACCTCCTGCTTGACCTCCAGGATGGCCTCGGCCAGGCGGCGGGCCTCCTCGGCATCGGCCTCGAGCAGGTAATAGGCGATGCGCTGGGCCGACTTGGGACCAATACCCGGCAGACGACCCAGTTCATCGAGCAGTTTTTGCAGACTGTGATTCGCACTCATATATATGCGTGTCTTAGAACGACATGCCCGGGATGTTGAGACCGCCGGTGATGGCGCCCATCTGCTTGTTGGCGAGCTCGTTGACGCCGCGGGCGGCCTCGTTGACGGCAGCCATGATCATGTCCTGCAGCATATCGACGTCCTCGGGATCGAGGGCATCGGGATCGATGGTGAGGTTGACGAGCTCCATCTCGCCGTTAACGGTCACCTTGACCATACCGCCGCCGGCAGAGGCGTCGACGGTCTGGGACTTGAGGTTCTCCTGCGCGGCGGCAAGCTGCTCCTGCATCTTGCGAGCCTGCTTCATCATCTGCTGCATGTTCATACCGGCCATAATGGCTCCTTTGCGTGCGGCCGCGCAACGAGCTGCAAGGGCAGCCGGGACGCGGCGGGACTTTCAAACTCAAAAATCGTACCACGGCGCGCGGCCAGCGAGCGGGGCGGACACGCTACCTCAGTCGATATACATGTCCTGGAGTGCAAGCAGCACCCAAAGATTATGCAAAGTTGAATAATTCGCATCTGCATAATATTGAAAGCTAAATCTTGTAGAGCCGGAATCCGACATTTAATGCGTGCCACTAAATGACTAAATGCCGAGCCACTACTCGAGGTGGCGCTCATGACGGCGGGGTATAATCTGATTGCCATAGATAGCAATTTGGAGGTGCCCCATGAATGCCCCCGACATGCTCCAGAACATCCGCTCAAAACACCCCGTTGCATATGTGGTTCTCTATCTCTTTGTCGGCTGGGCGTTGCTGGTTGTCATCACCCATGCCATAGCCTTTGGAGCAGAACTGCTGATAGCCAGCTCGGACCAGCCCGTCGTCAAATGGGAGACGACCGATGAGTGCACCGACGGAACCCGAACCGTTTACTACAACAGCCCGTCCCTCTACCAAGAGTTCAAGGTCAAGATAAAGGACTTCAAGATTGTCGATGCCGAACCGGGCTCTTTATCGACAATCGGAGCAACCATCAACGCTGAGCGAGTCGAGTAGACGGACAGCCATGCGACGTATCGTATCGACCTCAACATCCTAGGCCGACCGTCACGTACCTGTCTACTCGAATGCGATATACGCGGCACCACACTGCACATGTCCGAAATACAGATGCGCCCGGACAAAGAGACCTTTTCTTGAGCAGCATGCCCGCCCGGACGGTTACTCCACCGGCTTGAAGATGGTGGCCTGGCCGAAGACGCTGCGGATGAGGGCTTTGGCCTCGTCCTCGGTCTGCGGGATGCTCGGGGCTGCGCCCTGGTGGCCGAAGGGGCTGCCGGCGCCGGGGTTGGACTCCCAAGGGGCAGCGGGGGCGTCCTCCTCTTTGGGGGCAGTTGCAGCGGGCTTGGGCGCGGACGCCGCACCCGGCACGTCGAACGGGGGCAGGTCCTCCCCGCCGGCATCGGCAGCAAAACCGCCGACCATGGCGTCGTCGTAGGGAACCTGCTCGGATTCCCACGGCGCAGACGACGCGGCAGGCTGAGATTTGGGGGCGGACGCGCGCTCGGGCGCACGGGACGCGGGCTCGGTCGGGAGCTTGCCCGTGGCAGGAGCGCCGGCAGGGTTGTCGGAGCGCAGCCAGGGGGCCTTAGCCAGGTCGGATGACTTGGGCGCGGGCGCAGCAGCGGGCTTGGGCGCGGGAGCCGGAGCAGCCGGTTTGGGCGCCGCGGGCTTAGGCGCCGACGGGGTCGGTGCCATCACCGGCGTCGCTTGCCGCTGCGGAGCGCTGGCGTTCGAGGATACAGGGGCCGCCGAGGACACGGGTTGCGGGTCCGCAGATACCGCAGCCCGTGCAGATGGAGAATGCTCCTCATGTTGAGGAGCCGGCGTGCCACCCCCATCCAGGACATAGTCGACGGTACGACGACCGAAGACCGCGCAGACCGTCGGCAGGACCACCGACTGCGTGTCGGCGCGACCGAGCATCTTGATGGCAAAGGTCGAGCCCGCGGGGAACGAGACCGTGAGCTTGGAGCCGTCGTCGGCCGTGGCGCGGGCGTTGAGCAAAAGCCCTGCATAGGAAGCCTGGCGAGCCTTGACGCGCTCGACGACCTCGGCCCATTTGCGCTGGAGCTCGCCGGCGTCCTCGACCGCGGGGGTCTCGGCAGCACCGGCGGCGGCAACCTGGGCAGCGTTGTTGAGCTTGGACGCCGGCACGGTCGATGCAGCGGGTGCGGGAGCCGGAGCCGCAACGGGTTGAGGTGCAGGCGTTACAGGTTTGGGCGCGGGAGCCGGAGCCGCGGACTTGGGCGCAGGCTGGGCAGCCGGAACAGCAGCGCCGCGGTCCCAAGGCATGCCACCCTGATGCGCAGACGTAGCAGTGGGGACGGCGGTCGCCGCAGGAGCAGCAGCTCGGGCACCCGAGATCAGCGTCGGCTGCTGGACAGCGGGTGCGGATGCAGCAGGCGCACTCGCTTGAGCAGCAGCCACGCTCGCCGGAACGGCGGCGTTGGCAACCATGGCCTCCAAGCGAGCCACGCGCTCAGCCAAAGCCTCAATCGTTAAATCGGCCTCGGGACGTGCCAGACGCGTGCAGGCGATCTCGAGCACCAGGCGCACGTCGCTCGCACCCCTCATCTCCAAGGCGGCATCGTCGAGCACGGTCAGCACGCGAGCCAAACGATCGGCAGGATGCTCGCCAAAGGCAGCGGCCTCGGCAGCAAGCGCCTCGGCCTGCTCGGAGCCGCCCTCAAACAACTCGGCACGGGCACCGGCAACGCAGGCAACATACACGTCGCGCACGTGCGCCACCAGGTCGCGCGTCAGTTCCAGCAGGTCGTTACCTTCCTCGACCTGCGCGCGAATAAGCCCATACAGCTCGGCGACATCGCGATCAGCAATGGCGCGCGCAAACTCGCCCAGAATCTGGTCCGAAACTTCGCCCAAAAGCGAGCGGGCATCGTCCGCATGCACGGTGCCGTTGCCGAAGACGCTCAGCTGCTCCAGCGTGGAGAGCGCGTCGCGCATGCCGCCCTTGGCATGGCGCGCCACGATGGCAAGCGCCTCGTCGTCGTAGTCGAAGCCCTCCTGCTCGCACACGTATGCCAGGCGGCGCTCGATATCCTCGTTACCGATGCGGTGGAAATCGAAGCGCTGGCAGCGCGAGAGGATGGTCTCCAGAATCTTTTGCGGGTCGGTGGTGCACAGCACAAAAATCACGTGCGCCGGCGGCTCCTCGAGCGTCTTGAGCAGCGCGTTAAACGCCGCCGTCGTGAGCATGTGGACCTCGTCGATGATATAGATCTTGTACTTACCACGCACCGGGGCAAAGTTGACGGAGTTGATGATCTCCTCGCGCACATTGTCTACGCCGGTACGGCTTGCGGCATCGAGCTCGTAGACATCTGGGTGGTTGCCCTCGGCGATGAGCTCACACTCCTCGCAGGTACCGTCGGGCATGCAGCCGCTTGCACCCTCGGCGCGCGCCGCCTCGGCATTGCGGCACAGCAGCGCCTTGGCCAAAATGCGCGCCATGGTGGTCTTGCCCGTGCCGCGCGGTCCGCAGAACAGGTAGGCGTGGGACAGGCGCCCCTCGGTGATGGCGTGCTCGAGCGTCGAGACGATATGCTGCTGGCCCACCACGGAGTCGAAGGTGAGCGGGCGATACTTTCGGTACAACGATTCCATGGGTGCTCCCCCGGGTATACTGAGTCTTGTTGCCGCGGCGGCCATGCGGTCGCACGGCATACTGCATTCATAATAACCCGTACGGCGAGCCCGCCGCGATAGGAGTCCGAAGAGCATGGCAGACGCAGAGAGCAACCTCGTCCCCTCCGAAGCAGCCGACCAGGTCGAGGTCGCGCTCGAGACGCAGGCAGCAGCCGATGACGGCATCCTGTACCTCAACGAGTATCAGTACGAAAACGACCTCGTCACCGATTTCGCCCGCTTGGTTGCCTCGCCCAGGCGTCGCGGCTCGCTGTATGTCGCCGCGGCGATTGCCGCGCTCATCGGCATCGGCATGCTGGTGGCCGGCGGCAACTGGATCAAGTTCGGCGTCGTCCTGATCGTATTCGGCGCCTTTTTGGCCTGGTGGAGCAAAAATCTGCACCATACGCTCGCGCGTGACTTTATCGAAGCCGTCGAGGCCGACGAGTCCATGGGCGGCCGCTACCGCCGCGTCGCCGCCAACGAGGACGGCCTGATGGTCTGGGGCAAGAGCGGCAAGTCGCAGTTCTTCCCGTTTGAGAAGCTCGACCACGTACTCGACGGCGAGCGCATCTTTGTGGCCATGTTCGCCGACCAGGGCGTGGCGATCCCTAAGGACACCTTTGTGCGTGGTGATGCCGAGCAGTTTGGCTCCTTCCTCAAGGCGCGCATCAACAAAAAGCTGCGCATCGAGACCAAACGCAAGAAGATGAAGGCCGAGAAGGCCGCTGCCAAGGCCAAGCAGGAAAGCGAGCCCAAGAACGCAAAGGCCAAACAGCGCAAGCAGAAGAAGAACAAGAAGAAGCACTAAGGCCGAGCCAGACAGGCCACCTCGCCCCGCTACCTTCACCATGCGCCCGAGCGTGCTAAACTAGCAGCATCTATGCCACCGCGAACGGCTTGGCCCCGCGCCCGCCGCTCGCAAACGAACTTTAAACGCACGAGGGTTGGCCATGCCGCTTTTCTCGCAACATACCGCCCGGTTCTCGCCGGACGTTCCCTTGGAGGGCACCAGCTCTCGCGAGCTGCTCAAGCGGTTCCAGCCGCTCGAGACGCTTGCGACCGGCGGTTTTGGCTCCATCGAGATTTGCCGCGACACGCACCTGCGCCGTCGCGTGGCCATTAAGCGCATCCCCCTTATCAACGGCGCCGGCATGCCCGCCAGCGACATCATGGACGTGCTGCGCGAGGCACACACCGCCGCCATGCTTCAACATCCCAATATCGTGCAGGTTATCGACTTTACGCACGATACCGCCTATGCCTACCTCGTCATGGAATATGTCGACGGCATGTCCCTAGCCGAGTTTTTGCATCGCGTGGACGGCCATTCGCTCACCTTTGACGAGGCCGCGGCAATTGCCGACGCGCTGGGCCAGGCGCTCACCTTCGCCCATAGCAACGGCGTGCTCCACCTGGATATTAAGCCCGCCAACGTGCTCATCGACCACTCGGGCAATGTAAAGCTCACCGACTTTGGCATGGCGCGGCTGTCGTCTGCCGGCGGCTTTGGCGGCTCGCGCGGCGGCACCATCGGCTACATGCCACCCGAGCAGCTCGACATCGAGACTGGCACGGTTGACGAGCGCGCCGATGTCTTTGCCCTCGCCTGCGTGATCTACGAGGGCCTGTGCGGCAGCGCTCCCTTTATGGCCGCCACGCCCGGCGACTCGCTCGGCCGCATCATCGGCGGTGCCACCTACCCTAGCGAGCTCATCCCGCACTTTCCCCCGGGAGCCGAGGCTGCGCTCATGAGCGCCCTCTCCCCCATGCCGCAAGACCGCCCCAGCAGCATCGAGGCATTTTGCGACCAGCTGCTCGCCGGCTTGGGCAGCGTGCGCGAGGGCCGTCGCAGCCTGGAGCAGATGGTGGGCGAGCTGTCGGATGACGAGCGCGCGGCAGACGATATCGAATCGCTGCCCTATAAGGACGACACCATCGAGGTCGACCCCGCACTCGGCTGGGCCGGCACGCGCTGGAGCCACGCGCGCGATTACACCATGCGCGCCATCTCGGCGCTAACGTGTGGTGCCTTTAGCTTTTTGCTCATGCAGACGGCTGGCGTCGCGGCGCTTCCCGGACTTATTGCCGCGGCCATCGCGATTGGGGCGGCTGCCGGCCTGGCCCCGCAGATTGGCTCGGCTATCTCGGCCGTGGGCTTTTTGGTACTTATGGCCAACGCCACCATGCAAGCGCAGGGCATCCTGTCGATGCTGCCCGTCGCGGTGCTCTTTGCCGCCAGCATGTCCGGTTGGTGGATCGCCTGGGGCCGCACCGAGGCCGCCGCGAGCGCCGCGCTCACCTGCGCGGTGGCACTTGGCTGTCTAACGGGCGACGTCCTCCTTGCCGCCGGGGTCGCCGCCGGCATCGCGGCCTTTTGGCTCGGCCCGGCAAGCGCCGCGGCCGCCACGGGGATGGGCGCGCTTTTTGGCCGCCTGGCTACGGTTGCGCTTTCCGCCGGAGGCGTGCTGGGGCTCGGCGATGTTGCCGCAGCGCTGGGAGACATGCTCTTCTGGGCTGCCGTCGTGCTTGTCGCGGCGACAGCTGCACTGACATCTCTGCTGCTCAACGTCCATGCCAAGCGTGCCGAGCAGGGTTCGAACCTGGCTGCAATCGCTGCCATCGCCGGCTGCGGAATAGGCTCCGCGGCGTCGCTCTGTCTTGCACACCATATGGAAATTGCCAGCCTTGCGGCCGCGGTCGTCGTCAAGGCGGCGGTTGCGGGAACCCTATCCTCTATAATCGTTGGGATATGCCTATATTTGCTCGGATACCAAAGAACCTATACGGAGAGTGATCTTTCGTGAACTTCCTGAACATCTTCGAGGACCACGTGGCCGGCATCTTCGGTGCCACCCGTGCCCCGTTCTCCTTTAAGAAGCTTGCCAAGCAGGCCGCTCGCGACATGGAGGATCAGACTCTGGTGATCAACGGCGTCAACACCGCGCCGGCACTCTATACCATCCTGATCGCCGCCGACGACGATCCCATGCTCGCCCCGTTCTACCCCGAGCTTTCGCGCGAAGTCCGCGAGTTTGTGAAGGCACAGGCCGAAAAGCGCCGCTATGTGTTTGTCGGCGAACCCCTCGTTCGCTTTATGATCGACCCGCAGCTGCGTGCCGGTAAGTTCTCGGTCTTTGCCGAGAACGTCGACGCTCCCACGCTCGGTCGTCTGTACGAGGAAGAGCGCGCCTATCAGAATGGCCTGGGCCAGAACAACTCGGCCGCAAGCCGCGCCGCCAGCGCTCCCCGCGCCGGCAAGCAGCAATTCGCCGCTCCGCAGCAACAGCACCCCGCCGCCATGCCCCAGCAGCCGGCGCCCCGTGCCGCCGCTCCCGATCCGCTCGCCGTGGCCGATCCCTTTGCGCCCAACGTCCCCGACCCCGCCGCCGCGCCCATCCCCGTGCCGCAGACCGTCTCTCGTGACGCCCTCGCCGGTATGGGCGGAGCCGCCGCGACCGGCGCTGCCGTGGGCCTTGGCGCCGCGGCCGGTATTGCCTCCAACATGGCGAGCACCCGCGCCCCGCAGCGCCCGCTCGCCCAGCTCGTCGACGTCGTGAGCGGCGAGAGCCACAGCATCACTTCCGCGCAGGTGACCATCGGTCGCGAGCGTTCGGTTTCGGACATCGCCCTGCGCGACCCCAACGTGTCGCGCCGCCACGCCCAGCTCACCTTTACCGGTTCGGACTGGTCGATCGAGGACCTCAATTCCACCAACGGCACGCTCGTCAACAACCGCCGCATCACGCGCTGCCCGC
>OLSJ01001254.1_pt1 | contig 16181 bp, 15 predicted proteins | sample 1672151 | NCBI WGS metagenome assembly OLSJ01 (sample SAMEA3136653, study PRJEB25190) | human gut metagenome | biome: human gut; feature: human-associated habitat; material: faeces | place: Austria | collected 2013 | reverse complement strand
TATCTCTCGCTTCGCTCGGTGCTTTATTTTACTTTATGCTTGCAATTTACTTTGGTCTGCTTTGCCAATTCCTCATTCCTCACTCCTCACTCCTCACTCCTCACTTAAACTCCGCTCCTCACTTAGCTCTACTGTATCCTAATATTATTCAAACAATCCACCTTGCTAGGCGTTGAACAGCTCGTCAATGATATTGCAAACAGCAGGTCTGTGCAACCCACTTCTTTACAAAAATCAATAGCGTTTATATCAAAATATCTGAAATCACAAACATAGATTTTTGAGAAGCCATGGGTGAAAAATGGTATCAGAGCATTTCCAAAGCTGTCTTTGAACACCACAAGCACTCTGCCATTGTCCACGCCCGTGTCTATCTCAGCTATCTCCTGATCCACGTTGAGTATCGCAGAATAGCAGTTCACGCCCTCTGCATAGTCAAAAAACAGCGTAGACTCCACAGGGTTTTTAAACTCCGTATCATAATACTTTACCGTCAGATCATCATTATTGTCAGGCTTATAGTAAATGAACTTGTCAGGATATTTTTTCAACTCACTGTTGTAATTGCTGTAAGCATACATCGTTCCCACAAAGCCGTCTATCTCCCATTTATCGTAGGTATCAAGGTCTGGAAAATCTATTCCCGACTGATCGGCAAAAACCTGCGCCGCATAATATGCTCCCAAAGGCTGCCAATGATGATCCGTTCTTGAGTAGATATATTCCTTTGTATGCTCAGCCAGAGAGTCATAAACATCGGTGTTGATTATTCCGTTAAGACCTGCGGCAATGTTGTCGATATTGTCTTTCTGATCTGAAACAGCGTCCTTGAGATTGTTCGGCATATAATAAGCCGCCGAAGTCGGGATAGACATATTGTATACATTCACGCTGTCCCCAAGGTCAGCCTTCCATTTGTTTATGGTGTTCGCATACTTGTCGCCGTTCTCGAACGTGCCATAGTATGCACCCATTGCACGGACGTTTTCGCCCTTGCCGGATACTATAACGTCACCCTCCCACTGACCGTCGTCAAGATTGTCAGGCACGTCAACTACCTTTTCGCTTTCCGTTGATTTTTTCGTAGTTGTGCTTGTGTCGGTGGTCTTTGTGTCCGCAGTGGTGGTCCTCGAACCTGTAAAAGCCGTTACAGTTGTTGTTTTTGCGATCTTATCCTGATCCAGCTCTTCTTTTTCCACCGTTTTGAAATCGCCCGTTATAACAGTATCGTTGAGCTTTATTCCAAGCATATTCGTGAAATCAGAGCAGAAAGATTTAAGCTTTTCTCTGTTTGGAACAGTGTCGGTAAAATATTCGGTTATTCCGCTTGTGAAGTCACCGTCAAAATATGATGACAGCGAAAATTTCGGAAAAGTCGCAAGGTTTCTGTTTTCTGACTGTATAAAACCGCTTTCACGCTTCATCACAAGCAGTGCCGCAAACACGCCGAAAACAATAAGCAGGCAAACAACAGAATTTATAACATTAAACTCCAGCTCGTGTATATTGTTTTTCTTAGCCTTTTCACGTTCCTCACGACGTTTTTTTGCCTTTTCGATGCCTTTTCTGTAAGCTTCCTCTGCCTTAGCGTCGCTTTCTTCTTTTTCCACAGGATCAGGTTTCGGCTCAGCCTTTTTTTCAGCTTTCCTGACAGGCTCCTGCTCTTTCTGAACAGGCACTCTGACATTTATTGTCGCCTCTACCCTGCTGGGCTTCTGAGCATTCTCAGGCTTTTTCTCAGGGCTTCTCTTGTCGATTATCTCGACCCTTTTTCCTGCGATAACAGGACCTTTATCCTGTGCCGCTGCGTCATATTCCCTATAATAGCTGTCAGGTATCTTCAGCACGAAATTCTTCTTATTCGGCAGCTTTTTCACAGTTCCGTCTGCTGAAACTGCCACAGAGATCTCTTTTTTAGTGCCGTTTATGTGATTTTTCTCTTTGGAAAATGGGATAATGACCTCATTATCAGAAGCCTTTTCCTCAGCATTTTTCTCCTGAGCTTTTTGTACAGACTGAGAATTTTCAACTTTTTCAGCTTTTTTCTCAACTTTTTTCAATGCTTCTTCATTATCATCATCAGTATTTAGCCATACGCTTTTCTTTGGCTTCAAAACAGGCTCATCCGTCCAAATGCTGTGGCTGAGAGCCTTGTTTTTTCTGACTATCTTTTCCACTATCTCGTCATGGACAGTGGAGCTTTTCTCCGTTTCGTCAACTTTTGCCATGCTGACAGCTTCAGGCTTTTTCTCTTCCCCGCCTATAGGCTTTCCACCGAAAGTAACGCTGTCAAGATACTCTGTATAGGCTTCTGAAAGAGCCTTTGTATCAGGCAGTTTGAAGTCCTTTTCAAAATCTTTATTATTTGCCATACTCTTTCACCTGCCTAAAATCTGAAATACAAGAACGGATTGTTTGTTGTGTTCACAAGCAGAACGCTTGAGAGAACAAGTATCGCCGCATTGCATAGGATACCTGCTGACTGCATAAAATAGGCTGTACCCTTTGCAGAGAGCGCCTTTTCTTTGATCTTTGGTATAACAGGCATTGTGAAAAGCACTGCTACTGCAAAAAGCCAGATATTGTTCATGAAAAGGTGCTGTGTAACTGTGTCGGTCAGCTTGTTTCCATTTGCTCCAACAAGTGCCTTGAAGAACGTACCCAACGAACCGAGGTTCTCAAAATAGAATATTCCGAAGCCTATGAAAATAACAAGCTTTGTATAGATATGTGCAAGGGGAACAGGCATTTTCTTCATGCGCTTTTTGCCTATGAGCATTTCAAAGAATATGAACATTCCATAGTAAAGTCCCCAGAAAACAAAGTTCCAGCTTGCGCCGTGCCAAAGTCCTGTGCAGAACCAAACAAGGAAAAGTCCTCCGTATTTTCTTCTTTTGCCGAAGATAGGGAGATAAAGCACATAATCTCTGAAAAATGAGCTAAGGGAGATATGCCACCTCTGCCAGAACTCTGAGATAGTTTTGCAGATAAAAGGATATTTAAAGTTCTCATCAAAGTGGAAACCGAATATCCTGCCAAGACCGATAGCGATATCTGAATAGCCTGAGAAGTCAAAATAATACCACAGACCCACAAGAATTGCGCCAAGCCATGTGCCTGCCACAGAGAGGGTCTTTATATTTTCATAGCCGTTTGAAGCAGAACCGAAAAGGGCTGTTACAATGGTGCTGAGATTATTTGCGATAATGACCTTTTTGCCAAGTCCGAGGATTATTCTTGAAAAGCCGTCGGAGATATCCTTGGCGGTGGTCTTTCTTTCGTTTATCTCCTCGCCGATAACGGAGTATCTTACGATAGGTCCTGCAACGAGCTGTGGGAACATGGATACATACAAAAGAAATCTGCCGAAGTTTTTCTGCGGCTTGACCTTGCCCCAATAGCAATCGACGGTATAGGAAATAGTCTGGAACGTATAGAAAGAGATACCGATAGGCAAAACGATATTAGGCACCGGTATGCCTAGACCGAACCAATTGTTGAGATTTTCCACAAAGAACGCCGTATACTTGAAACCGAACAGCACCCCAAGGTTAAAGACAAGCGACCATGCAAGCGCCGCTTTTGCCTGCCAGCCTTCGGGGTGTTTTTCTATCACCCGACCATTTATGTAGTCCACAAGGGAGGAAACTATGAGGATACTCACCCAGACAGGCTCGCCCCATGCGTAAAAGATAAGTGAAAACACCACCAGCACTGCATTTCTTATGGCTGTACTGCGTGTAATAAAATAGCATATCAGGCACACAGGCAGGAAAAAATACAAGAAAAATAGATCTGCAAATACCACAACAAAACTCCTAACAAAAATTGATAAAACAGCCATTGTCGGCTTATTCCGACAAAAGGCGATACACATTTAAGTATATCACTGAACACACTAAAAGTCAATTAAAACAGAGGTCTGCGGAAAGTTTTTCGGTTATGCACAAAAAAAGCCGCACAAATTGTACGGCTTAGAATAATATGAAAATTTATTCTTTACAAATTAAAAGGGCAAGCACAAACGGGACGTCGGATTTCTGCAAAGCAGAAATTGCACCGCTCCCCTACAATAACATTGATAGTATTTATCAATACTTTATTTTCAGGGTCTTGCCCGGAACGCTCACGCCGTCTGACAGAGTGATAGGGAGCTTTTGCTCCTCAGAGAAGCCGATAGTTTCGCCGTCTTTAAGCTCAACGCCCTCAGAAAGCACATACTCGGAGATAGAAAGCAAAAATCCAAGCAGATCGTTAGGCTGTTTTGGAGAGTCAACTATCTCCATTTCCTCATATCCGAAAAATCTCATGCCTGATGTGAAAGCGCAAAGACCTGTTTTAGCAAGATACATACCGGTATAAATAAGTATAGGCATCGGATACTCGCCGTCTTTGATAGTTTCGGCAAAGTTCACATAGAAATTCTTCTCATAAACTGTCGGGTCTTTATAGATACCGATAGCGTTATCGAGCTTGAGCAGAGAGCTTGCCACCTTTGCAAAGAGGATAGCCTGCTCAACAGCGCTTGTTTTATTCATTACAGCGAGCATAACGTGCGCCTGATGCTTAGCGACCTCGTTTGCGCCCTCTTTCCAGAGAATATTATACTTTGCCGCATTTTCAGCTTCCTTGTTAGGAACTGGGTTAGGCATAAGTGAGCAAGCGACCACCATATCGCCAACCTTGAATACCATAGCGTTGTCTTTTACATCGTCCTGCGGAACGATGTTCCAATCGTCTTTCAGAAACTTTTTAAATCTGAGCCAATCCATGTTAGCATCTGTGTAGAGAACGAAGCCTGCAAGGACGTTGCCTTCCTTTTTATCGTCCTTGTTTTCCTGAACGTTTTTGTTTTCTTCTGACATTTTGTTACCTCCATAAGATAAAGTCTGTTGAAGTCATTATAGCACACTTAGGGAGAAAATGCAACAGGGGGAGGTAAATGAGGAATGAGGAGTGAGGAATGAGGAATTATGGTATCGCCTGCGGCGATGATTTTTTTGTCCTTTCTTTATCTCCCTTCCCCTTAATAATTTGTATACCATGTACCTGCACAAAAACGCCGTTCCGACTTCTCGTCAGAACGGCGTGGTTATTATTCTGTTACCGCTGTTTCCTCAGCCTGCTGTGTTTCAGGCTCGTTGAAAGGCAGTTTCACTGTTATGGTAGTTCCCTTTTCAAGCTCGCTTTCAAGGGATATCTCACCGCTGTGATATGCGACTATATGCTTTACTATAGAAAGCCCTAAGCCTGTGCCGCCTATCTTCTTGGAACGGCTTTTATCAACTCGGTAAAAACGTTCAAAGATTCGGCTTTGATGTTCGTCGGATATGCCTATGCCTGTGTCGCTGAACACTGCAAAAGCTTTGCCGTCCTCTATGCCGACCGTTACTTTCAGGCTTCCGCCCTCATGATTGTACTTTATGGCGTTGTCCATGAGATTCAAAAACAGTTCTGTGATGTAGCTCTGATTGCCGTATATCTGAACAGGTTCGCCCTCAATGGTCATTGTGACCTCTCTATTATCTGCCTTGTGACGGAGTATCTCCTCTACGTCATGGGCGGTTTTCAGCAGGTCTATCTTATCGTTTAAAACGTGTTCCTGCTCCTCTATCTGGGAAAGCCTTATAATATCGTTTATAAGATACAAAAGTCTTTCGCTTTCACGATATATCATACCGCCGTATTTCTTCACGTCCTCTTCCTTGGTGAAAATGCCGTTTTCAAGAAGCTCGCCAAAGCCTTTTATGGTAGTAAGCGGAGTTTTAAGCTCATGAGATACGTTGGCTGAGAAGTCACGGCGTATCTGCTCGCTTTGTATCTCCTCTGTTACGTCAACAAAGAAGATTATGATACCAAAATCAAGGGTATTTTCGCTGTAGACCTTATTTGCAAAGGTACGGTAAAAACGGCTTTTTTCTGTGATGATACCTTTTGCTGCACCGCTTTCCTTGGCTTCTTCAAGCAGACCTATTATCTGCTGATCGTTTGTCATATGGTTTATCTTGGTATGCTCCGTAGGGTCAAAGCTGTTGCCGAGAATTTTCAAGGCGCTCTTATTTACCGAAAGCACTGTCATGTCCTCGTCAAGAAGTATCATGCCCTCAACCATATTTTCAGTGATAAGTGATATTTTTTCTCTCTCTGCCTTTATTTTATTCATGTTCTTATGTATTCGTCCCATAAGAACGTCTGCATTTTTTATGATAGGTTCAAGTTCTTCATAAGGCGTTTCAAACTGACCGATATTCTCATTTCTCAGGTCAAGCTGTTTTACAAGGGAATTTATCGGCTTTATCATGCTTTCCGAAAGCTTTATGGAGATTATGGTGGTGATAAAGATTATTCCTCCTGCGAACACCACCAGCATTGGTATCACTGCAAGGAACACCCCTGCAAGGTTTTCCTTATCTGTAGAAAATCTCAGCACGCCGCCGTTATACTTTATGGCATAATAATATGTAGTATATCCAAGGGTTTTGGAAAATCTTGTGGATTCGCCCTCGCCATTTGCCATAGCCTCTTTGAACTCTTCACGGTCTGAGTGGTTTTCCATTTTGGCGGGATCTGCTTCAGAGTCATATTTTACATTGCCCTGTGCGTCGATGAAGGTGACACGGACATCATATTCTACTGATCTTTCCAAAATATCAGCCATTTCTGAGGGTTTATTGTTTCCTGCGGCAACGAGCTTTGCAGCGGATTTAAGCTCATTTTTAGTGAAACGCTGATAGGTAGAATATCCAAGAGAGCCTGCTACTAAAAGGAAAAACAGCACTGTACATGAAACAAGTATCGTCATAACTTTATAGAGTTTTTTCTGCATATGCTGTTCCTCCTTATCTGAAAATTTTTATATTTTGTAGCCTATGCCACGGACTGTTTTGATAAGATCCGTACAGCCTGCGGCTTCAAGCTTTTGTCTGAGGGTCTTGATGTGCATATCAACAGTTCTTGTTTCCCCTGCAAACTCATAGCCCCAGACCATTTCCATAAGCTTATCACGGCTCACGGCTATGGACTTATGGCGCATAAGATACATCAAAAGCTCAAATTCCTTATAGGTCAAAACTACTTCCTGACCATTATAAGAGCATATACGTCTTGAAGCGTCAAGAGATACGCCCTGTTCTTCTATGACATCGGCTTCGGCATTCTGCTTGCCTGCACGTCTTAAAACGGCTTTTATTCTTGAAAGCAGTTCCATTACGCCGAACGGCTTTGTTATATAGTCGTCTGCGCCCATTTCAAGACCTGACACCTTATCAAGCTCGCTTGATTTTGCGGTGAGCATTATAACAGGGACGTCCTGAGTGTGGCTGTCTTTTTTGAGCTTTGAAAGTATGGAATATCCGTCCTCGTCAGGAAGCATTATGTCAAGAAGCACCAGCGAAGGCTCTTTGTTTCTTATCTCTTCATAAAACGGTTTTGCTTTTGGAAATGCTTTCACCTCATATCCGCCTGATTTAAGCGCGCAGGATATAAGCTCTCTTATTCCGTCATCGTCTTCTACACAATATATAAGTGCCATAGATCTTACCCCTTTTCGTTAAAACTCTTTAGCAGGCAGAGCGTATTTCTCGCTGTAGCGTTTGACCTGTCCGTCAAAGCCCTCGCCTGAATTTTTAAGCATCTGAACATACTCGTGAACGTCAAAGCTTTCGTCGTTTTCCTGTATAAGGCAGACCGCTATATTTGAGCAATGGTCTGAAACTCTTTCCAAATTTGTGAGCAGATCGGAGAACACAAAGCCCATTTCTATGGTACACTCGCCTGTCTGAAGCCTTTTTACATGGCGGTTTTTAAGCTTTGTTCTTATCTTATCCACCACTTCCTCAAGCGGTTCAACTCTTGTGGCAAGCTCCAGATCGTGCTTTTCAAAAGCTTCCATGGCAATATCCAAAACATCTCTTACAGCACTGCACATGACTTTTACTTCGGCTGTTGCCTGTGATGTGAAATTCAGATCCTTCTGCTGTTTTTCCTCGGCAACGGACACCATATTCATGGCATGGTCGGAGATACGCTCAAAGTCGCCTATAACATGAAGTATAGTTGAAACTGACTGAGAATCCTTGGCAGAAAGATCTCGGCTCGAAAGCTTTACAAGATATGTGCCGAGTCTATCCTCATAAAGGTCGACGGCTGCTTCATTTGCGGCTATCTGCTCTGCCTTTTCCTTATCGTACTTATCGACGCAGATGCTCATTGCCATGTCTATGCTTTCTTTTGCTATCTCGCCCATGCGGTTTGTAAGCTCTCTGCACTTTTCAACTGCAAAAGACGGTGACTGGAGAAATCTTTCGTCAAGAAGCTTGAACTGCTCTTCGATATTGTCCTTATTTCCCTCCCCCTCTTTGTCTTTGACAGTGAGGTAGGCAAGCTTTTCAAGGACTTTTATAAACGGCAGAAGTATGATAGATGTTGACAGGTTGAATATAGTATGCACAATAGCTATCTCCTTTGCGCCCACAACTCCGTCAACGAACGAGAAGCCGATAAAGGCATTGAGCAGATAGAAAACTGTAAGGAAAAGCACTGTTCCTATTATATTAAAATAGAGATGTACGACTGCCACACGCTTTGCGTTCTTGCTTGTGCCTATTGATGAAAGCAGTGCTGTTACGCAAGTACCTATATTCTGTCCTAAAATTATAGGAAGCGCTGAGCCGAAGGTTATTGCACCTGTGGCTGAGAGAGCCTGAAGGATACCAACGGAAGCAGATGAGGACTGAATGATAGCGGTAAGAAGTGCGCCTGCAAGAACGCCCAGAATAGGGTTTTTGAACCAGAGAAGCACTTCTGCGAACTCAGGAACGTCTTTAAGAGGTGCGACTGCACCGCTCATTGAGTCCATTCCGAACATGAGCACTGCAAAGCCTACGAGTATAGATGCGATATCCTTTTTCTTATCGTTTTTTGAGAACGTCAGCATTGCGACGCCTATTATCGCAAGGATAGGCGAGAACGAGGACGGCTTGAGCATATTGATAAGAAAGCTGTCGCCGTTAAGTCCTGACAAAGACAATATCCACGCTGTTACGGTAGTCCCAATATTTGCGCCCATTATAACGCCTATGGCGGAATGGAGCTTCATGATGCCTGCGTTTACAAAGCCCACCAGCATTACTGTAGTGGCTGAGGAGGACTGAATGACCGCTGTTACAGAAAGTCCAAGCAACATTGCCTTGATAGGGTTTGAGGTGAGCCTTTCAAATATTTTTTCAAGCTTTCCTCCTGCGAGTTTTTCCAGCCCGTTACCCATTACATTCATTCCGTAAAGGAACATTGCAAGACCGCCTATAAGGGTCAGAACATTAAAAATCGTCATACTGACACTCCCTGATAATAATTTTACACTATTGTTACAATGTTTACAATGAACATTATACAACATAATTGTAAAATAACAAATCAGGCTGAGTAAAATCTGAGTAAAATCGTACAAAAAGAGCAAAAAGGCGGTATTTCCGCCTTTTGTAATGATATTTTACATGATCCTTTCTGTTTTATGGACGCCTGTTACGGAAAATACCACCCATTCTGCGATATTTACCGCATGGTCACCGATACGCTCGAAGTATTTTGCCACCATAAGGGTATCTATAGCTTTTTCACCGTTTGCTTTATCGGCGGCTATCTCGTCAATTATCTTATCCTTGGTCTTTACAAAAAGCTCGTCTATTTTATCGTCAGAGCTTATGACCTTTCGGGCAAGGTTCTCGTCGTCGTTCACATAGGCGTCGATAGCGTCGTTCACCATTTGTGTGGCGGCTCTTGCCATTTCACTGATATTGCTAAGATCCCATTTCTGCTTTTTCTTTATAAGCTGGATATTCAGATCTGCAATATCTGCTGACTGATCGCCAACACGCTCGATATCGGTTATCATTTTAAGTGCAGCGGACACACGTCTGAGATCCTCGGCAAAAACAGGCTGCTGCTGCAAGAGCAGGTTAAGACAGATCCTCTCTACCTCACGCTCCGCCTCGTTTATCTTGGCGTCAAACTCCACCGTTTCACGGGCAAGCTTTGTATCCTGCTCTTCAAGAGATTTTATTGACATTGCGATTATCTGCTCTGTCATTGCTGCCATAGAAAGCAGCTTTTTGTTAAGCTCGCTGAGCTTATTGTCAAAATTCGCACGCATAGATATTTCTTCCTTTCACCTATATTTCCAAAGCGTTTATCCGAAACGTCCTGTGATATACTCCAGTGTTTTCTGCTCTTTTGGATTTGAGAAGATACGCTGAGTTTCGTCGAACTCAACTATCTCGCCATGGAGGAAAAAGGCTGTTTTATCGGATATACGGGTCGCCTGCTGCATATTATGGGTGACGATAACGATAGTGTAATTCTTTTTAAGCTCTGTGGCAAGCTCCTCTATTTTGATAGTGGAGATAGGGTCAAGGGCTGATGTAGGCTCGTCCATAAGAAGCACCTCCGGCTTTACGGCGAGTGCTCTTGCGATACAGATACGCTGCTGCTGCCCGCCTGACATACCAAGGGCTGACTTTTTAAGTCTGTCCTTTGTTTCGTCCCACACGGAAGCCTGACGGAGAGTTGTTTCGACTATCTCGTCAAGGTCGGCTTTTTTCTTTATGCCGTGAGTTCTTGGGCCGTATGCGATATTATCATATATGGACATCGGGAAGAGGTTTGGTTTCTGGAAAACCATTCCCACACGCTTTCTAAGCTCGGTTATTTCCATATCTTTATAGATATTCTCCCCGTCAAGGGTAAAATCCCCTGTTATCTTACAGCCCTCTACGAGGTCGTTCATACGGTTGAGGGATTTAAGAAGAGTAGATTTTCCGCAGCCTGATGGGCCTATGAATGCGGTTATCTCCTTTTCGGCTATGGACAAGTTTATATTTTTGAGAGCCTGAAAATCTCCATAAAAGAGATCGCAGTTTTTCACCTGCAGTTTTGGCTGTGTCATTTATCAGTTTCCTCCTTTGGAAAGCTTTCTGGCAACAAGGGACGCAAGTCCGTTAAGAAGCAGGACTACTGCCAGCAGGACAACTGCTGTAGCGCTTGCTTCGTTCATATAAAGTCCCTCGTTTGAAAGTGAATACATATGGATAGAAAGGGTACGTCCTGAGTCTGTAAGACCTGCATACTTGGCGATAGTTCCTGCGGTATAGATAAGGGCGGCTGTTTCGCCGAAAATTCTTCCCATTGCAAGGATAACGCCTGAGAGGATACCGCTTATTGCAGGAGGCAGAACGATAACGAAGATAGTTCTGAGCTTTCCTGCGCCAAGTCCGTAACTGCCCTCACGGAAGCTGTCGTCTACAGATTTCAGCGCTTCCTCGGTAGAACGGATTATGAGCGGAAGCACCATTATCGCCAATGTGCAAGCGCCTGAGAGCATTGAGAGCTTCCAGTTAAGGGCAAGCACAAAGAACATATTTCCGAAAAGTCCGTAGACTATGGACGGGATACCTGAAAGTGTTTCTGTAGTAAGTCTTATGACTCTGACGAATTTATTGCCTTTCTTTGCATACTCAACGAGATATATTGCGCAGAATATGCCCAGAGGTGCAGCTATTGCCAGGGACACCAGAAGCATTTCAAAGGTGTTCACGATAGCGGGGAGCATTGACACGTTCTCGGTGGTATAGGTCTTTGCGAAGAGGGACGGTTTCAGATAAGGAACGCCCTTTATCACCACATAGCCCACGATAAGAACGAACACGCTTATGGTAAGCACAACTGCTATTTTGGTTAGGATATTGAACACCAATGACATGGGGTGTGTTTTATAGGTTTTCATTCTGTCTGACATTTTTATCACCCTTTATCCTTTCTGTTTGTGACAAGGTTAAAGCAAAGGTTCAGAAGAAGAATGAACACGAACAGCACAACGCCTGTTCCGATAAGAGCGTCATAGTGAAGTCCCTCGGCATAGCTCATTTCGATTACGATATTGCCTGTGAGGGTACGGACGCTGTCCAGGAGGGAGTGTGGAATGATAGTGGAGTTTCCTGCTATCATGATGACTGCCATTGTTTCGCCTATGGCTCTGCCCACTGCAAGGATAACGCTTGCCAGTATGCCTGACTTTGCGGCAGGGAAAACGACTGTTGCCACTGCTCTTTCGTGTGTTGCGCCAAGGGCGACTGCGCCCTCATAGTAACTGTCAGGAACGGCTTTAAGTGCGCTCACGCTCATGCCCACGATAGTAGGAAGTATCATGATACCGAGGATAATGGAAACTGTAAGCACGCTGTTTCCTGTTCCACCGAAAAGGTTTCTTATGACAGGAACTACAACTACCATGCCGAAAAAGCCGTATACAATGGACGGTATGCCTGCAAGAAGATTTATTGGAGGCATGAGCCACTTGAAAAGCTTTTTGGGACAGAACTTTGCCATAAATATCGCTGTTAAAAGTCCGATCGGCACACCGATCATTATTGCTCCTGCGGTGCAGTAGAGAGAGCCGACTATCATAGGGAAGATACCATATGAAGCAGGGACGTTTCTAGGACTCCAGTCTGTTCCGAAGAGGAAGTTTCCCACGCCTATTTCGGCAATTGCAGGACAGCCTTTAGCGAACATGAAGATACATATTACTATTACTGCCGCAACTGAAACGCAGGCGCAAAGGAAAAACAATGCTTTCATCGCTTTCTCAAGCAGGTGGGAACTTTGTTTTGCTGTTGGCTTCTGAGCGGCTGTATTCGCTGCCACCGCTGTGTTTTCCGTCAACGTAATTATCACCTCTGAAAATTTTTCACTTGTTTTTTTGCTCAGACAAAGGGGGCGACAATTTGCTGTGCCGCCCAAAGTTTTGTCTTGTGCAAATCTTTATGGAGAATTAACTTGATAGCTTATTTGCTTTCGTCAGACCATGTTGTCTTTGAGCCTGTATAGATAGACTTTATCTCGTCCATTGTAATATCTTCAACTGCGTTATCCTTATTTACGATAACTGCGATAGCGTCCTGAGCGATAGTTACAGACTTGATACCCTGTGAAAGCTCGTCATCTGAGATATCTCTTGAAGCCATACCGATATCAGATGTGCCGTTGATAGCGTCCTTGATACCTGTTGAGGAGTCTGACTGCTGAACGTCTACTGTTACGTTTGTGTTTGCCTTCTGATATGCTTCTGCAAGCTTTTCCATAACCGGTGTTACTGATGATGAACCGCTGACTACTACCTTACCGGAAGCGTTGTTTGAAGCGTAAGCTGCTGCGCTCTTGTCGATCTTTATATAGCCTGCCTTTTCGATGATATCCTGACCATCTGAGCTGAGGATATAGTTCTCAAAGTCCTGAGCGGCATCTGAAAGTCCGTCTTTAACAGCGATATTGAAAGGTCTTACTATTTTATAATCACCGCTTTCGATAGTTGCTGTTGAAGGCTCAACGCCCTCTACTTTAAGAGCCTTTACTGTATCGTTCAGTGAGCCGAATGAAATGTAGCCGATAGCGTTCTTATCTCCTGACACCTGAGTAAGCACAACGTCTGTTGACTTACAGATAAGAGCGTCTTTCTTTGTGTTATCGGTCTTGTTGCCGTTAGAGTCTTTTTCCTCGATACCTGTCAGCTCGATGAATGCGCCTCTTGTTCCTGAGCCGTCCTCACGGGAGATAACTGTGATCTTATCTGAGCTTCCTCCGCAGCTTGCGAGCATTGTGGCTGCAAGTGCAACTGATGTAAAGATCGCTGCCAGTTTTGATGTTCTTGTTTTCATGATATAAAACCTCTTTCTTATACTTGCCCTTTGGGCTTTTTGATTTGCACCTTTTCTCTCTGCACCCTGTGTGCAGGTCTTCATGTTATTTCTATTCAGGTGATATACTTATGATACATCAGCATTGTAAAATCAGTAACCGAAGTATAGTAAAGTCATTGTAAGATGTTTGCAAAGGAATTTACACACAAAAACGGGCTTTACACTGCTATGCACAATGTAAAATACGTTTGTATAAACAAACAAAGTGCGTTTTCACAAGGAAAACGCACTTTGTAAAATCGGTGATATTCTATTTAAAATCAGTAGCTCTGTACAAGTACAACTGAGCCGTCTGCCTTATTATATGCGGCACTGTAGCCGTGGCCGTCTTCTGTAAAGACGTAATAGTACATGAAGCCTGCGTCCTCAGTTCTGTATTCATATGAAGACACCTTGCCGTCTATCTGAGCTGTGATAGCGGCGACAGCCTTTGCAGAATCTCCGCTCTCAGCTGATGTAGTTGTTGTAGTTTCGTCAGGCTTTGAATCTGCTGTAGTTGTGGTAGTTGTTGTAGTTTCTGTATCTGAGGCAGTTGTTGTGGTAGTTGTCGTTGTTTCTGTATCAGGTGCAGAAGTTTCGGTGGCTGGTGTTGAGCTTTCGTCAGCCGGCTGTGAGGTAGTGGTATTTGTGTCGGTAGAAACTGCACTGCTCTCGGTATCGACGAACACGCCTCCCTTACTGTCGTCATCAGCGGCAACAGTTGTTTTTGGCTTTGCGGTATTAGTGGTCTTATTATTTGTTCCGCCAAAGCCGAAGATCTTATAGCCTGCAACTATAGCAAGAATGACCACCACAAGTATACCCACTGTGATAGTAGCAGTAATTGCAAAGAGCTTCTTTCTGGAAGCGTCATCGTTATCCTCTGTATCATCATCGGAATAATCGTTTTCATCGTCAGGATAACCGCCATTATCATAATTATCCTGATAATTCTCAGAGCCGTCATTATTATCATGGCTATCAGCTATTGGTGTGGAGAAAAACTCTGTAGGCTCTTCCGGCTGTTTAGGCACGGTAAAGGCTCTTGTTTTCTCTTCATACTCCTGTGCCTCCTGCTTTGTGAACACTCTTGTTCTGTCAGCATCGTCAGCAGAGGTGAAATTCTGCTCCTCCTGCTTGCTGTCTTCCGCAACAGGCGTGCTTTCGTCTATAAGCAGGTTATGGCAATACTTACAGAGTATTGCTTCTTCGGATATTTCCTTATGGCAAAAAGGACATTCCTTTGTTTTCATTTTTACTTTCCTCCCGAATATTATCTGTTAAATATAATGATAACACAAACCATTTTAAAAATCAACAGGTTTCACCAAAATATCATCAAATTATACCATTCTTTTAAAAAAGGCTCTTTTATGGACATTATTTTTGAAGTTTTCGTAGATACCACGGTATAATTTGTTGAAGAATGACATTTAGTCTGCTTTTAAGCAGGACATAATTGTGCAAGTATACAAAGTGATAAAAAACCTATTGACAAAACAGGCATTGGGGAGTATAATAATTAAGCTGTCTGATGACGCAGACAAATGCTTCACAGAAACATCTGTGAAGCTCAAGGCACACAAAGCTTGGAACTTTTCCGTGGCTGGAGACTTTTCCCCACCGTGTGCAACGTCAACTACGAGGCGTAACTCAGTTTGGTAGAGTGCTTGGTTTGGGACCAAGATGCCGCAGGTTCGAGTCCTGTCACCTCGACCAGATGCAAAACGGCTTAGATGCGGAATTCGACGCATTTAAGCCGTTTTTTATGAAGTCGAAAAATATGACGATGCATCTTACGCACAAGCTTTATTCAGTGTTGCCTAAAGAAGCAGAGAATCATACGCTTGATCTGTATGAACTATCGCGTTCCAATGATTTTGCAAAGCAGCTTCAGCTTGTGGAATCACTGGAAAACTGGCTAAAAACCTGCTTCCCCAATAAAATGTTTTGCAGTTACTTTCTATATTCCAAAACAATGACAAGCAAGTTCTGCTTTCATATGGAATATCCAAACATGGACTGGATCAGCGATAGAACAAGTATTGCCTTTGATATTTCACCGGCGTGGAAAGTGAACGAAGTGTTTATTCCATGCAATAACAAAACATCAAATTCGTCTTGACAACCGCCCCTCAACTATGTTACAATAAAAAGGCAAAAAAAGAAAAGGGAGCAAAAATCCATGGAACAGTGGGATATTTACGATGAAAACAAACAAAAGACCGGACGCACAATGAACCGGAATGACTGGCACATGAAGCCGGACGAATTTCACCTGACCGTGCTGGGAGTGTTGCAGCGTCCGGACGGCAAATATCTGATTACACGCCGTAATCTGGACAAGGAATGGGCTGCCGGCTGGTGGGAAGTTCCGGGCGGCGGTGTTCGTGCCGGAGAACCGGCAAGCAGGCTATAACCGTCTTCTCTCTTTTGAGCGTCGATGGTCAT
>OLSJ01001248.1_pt1 | contig 16221 bp, 11 predicted proteins | sample 1672151 | NCBI WGS metagenome assembly OLSJ01 (sample SAMEA3136653, study PRJEB25190) | human gut metagenome | biome: human gut; feature: human-associated habitat; material: faeces | place: Austria | collected 2013 | reverse complement strand
AACTGCGGGAATGGCCTATTTGCTCAATGTGTTCGGCTGAGATCGGAAATCAACCGGGCTCGCCCCTCTACTCCAGCCACCATTCCACATCCACGGAGCACTCGACCTCGATAGGCTCTGGCTCCAGCACCGTCACCTTGGAATCAACCGATCCCGCAGGAGCTCCGAGCGCAAAATCGGCCGCACTTGCATAGCAAAGCCGATCCATGCTGCCAAGCTGACTGTTGTAGGAGATATGCTTGACGCCATCCAGCTTAGAACCCGATGCCGCCGCAAGCGCCTGCGCATTGTTGCGGGCTCGCTTGACGACGCGGGCGATGAGGGCATCCTCGGCAGCACGCCGGTCGGCTAGATCAAAACCTACGCTCATGTCGGCGCGCGAACCGCAGGTGTTAAGAGCCGTCCATATAGCGGCGACATCGACGGCGTCAATCGACGCGGCGATTGTGCCGTAGGCATGGTAGCTATAGCCAGTGATCGTCGCCTTTCTGCGTGTCGTTCGCGCGTAGCAGGCGTAACCGCGACACGTTAGCTCGTCATCCAAACCAAAGGGTACCAATGCCGCAGCGACCTTAACGCGATCGGCGTTGTAGTCGTTCAGGCACGCCTCCTTGGTATCGAAGCTTCCCCCAAAGCAGATGCTAAACACGACGCGATCGGGCATCACCTCGTCCTCGATCTCGGCGCCAACGCTCACGAACCCAGTTTTATCCATCGACATGGCATCCGTCCTTTCCACGAATGGCTACGTTGCGGTAAGCGTAGCCGCCCGTGCGGACACAAAAGCGGGATGCAGTGCCATGCACCAGGCACGCGCCACGCAGACAGCCCCAAAAGAGTCGCCCGCCTATTCGAATGTGTGAAAAAGATTTAGGCCCGGTGACTTGAATCAGCGGTCATCCCGGGCCCATCAGAGCTCACAGAGCTCTTGGTTGCTTTGGTCTCGCTCTTCACGGCGCTTATCGAACTTTCCGAGGCACTCAAGCAGCATTCGAAGCATAACAAGTCGCTGCCATTAAGGCGCTGACCTCTTGACCAAGCAACGGCGCTGCCCAGCTCTTCACCACTTGGGCTGCCGTCGACTTTATTCTATCCGCGAGCATCTGGTTTACCAAATGGATTTTCGGTAATGGAGGCCCAGTACCCCGCAAACCGCAAACCGCAAAATCACTACGCCCCAAGTGCCGCCATGGGGATCACCGCCACGCCGTCGTCGCGCGTGTAGGCAATGCTCCCCTTTCCAACCACGACCGCCAAAAACGCCGGCGCGGTATTCTAAGACGCGCTTTCCACTTGAAGCCATGTCGATTCTGGGACACAGTTTCCGCTTGAAGCCCATCCGGAAAGCACGTCCCATTCCGAGGCTTGAATCCGGGACGCAGTTTCCACTTGAGCTCCTGACGGGAAAGCACGTCCCACTCTGAAGCTCGATTCCGGGATACAGCTTCCGCCAGAGACCTCAGCCGGAAACGGCATCCCACTCTGGAGTCAGAATCCGGGACACAGCTTCCGCATGCGACCTCGTTGGGAAAGTTCATCCCGTTCTGAGCGCTCATTCCGGAATGCAATTTCCGTTTGAGACCCGATCTGGAAACGACATCCCACTCTGGGGCCGAAATCTGGGACACGCTTTCCGCCGGCATTCCGCTGGCAGCTAGCATGACAACAGAGGGCCCCGTTCCAGCCATTCGAGGACAGGCTTTACCCCCGAGCAGCGTTATCCCGCCCTCACATCTCGTCAAACGAGATCAGCTTGACGTCTCCCCTACTCTCTGCGGCATCCCGACATCCCTGCGTAAAGCCGCTTTTTGAGAAAAGCGCATAACTTTTTCGTTGCCGTCTAAAGAGCTCGCTCCGGTGCACGAGCTTTTGCAGCACGTCTTCGCCCACCGGTTCATTGCGCCATTTGCATTCCGCAAACAGTGCAGTGCCCTCGCCATCGTCAACAATCAAGTCGATTTCTTCCTGCGTATGCGTGCGATTATCCGTCCCCCACCAGCGCCCGACGCTCGCCGGAACCACATCGAGTTTGCCCGCCCGCGCGAGTTCGTACACATACTGCCTGCATATAAGCTCAAAGACCGTACCCATGTAATCCGATACGTGCGGCTCAATGCGCTTATACGCCATCTCGGCCATATCGTTTTGAATCAGCCCGATGTTCTGCGGAACAAACATATACCAGAACCTAAACATCTGGTCGCTCAGCAGATACACGGCTCGCTTGTTGCTCGTTTCGTTTAGGGGCAGCTCGCGCTCGACAATCCCAAGCGACGCCAGCTTATCCACATAGCTCTTTACGTTGCTCGCAGGGATTCCCGTAGAGCTCGCAATCTCCGAGATCTTCGAGCGCCCCTGAGCAATTGCTTGCACGATCGCATCATATTGCTCGGGATTGCGGCACTCTTGCATTAGCAGGTTACTCGGCTCCTCAAAGAGATAGCCCGTAGAAGTAAGAAAAAGACGTTTGATGTTGTCCTTGAGCGATGCGGCAGGATCGACTCTCTCGATATATGCAGGAATGCCGCCCGTCATACCATAGCAAACTGCAGCGTCTTCGCGACTCATGCTCTGCCACAGGCCGAGGGTCGTCGTAAAATCGAGCGGCATGATCTTAAACTGGGCCGTACGCCTACCGTATAGTGGGCTCTCGTAGCCCAACACCTGTTCCTCCATAAACGAAAGAGACGAGCCGCATAGAATCAGCATGAGCCTAGTCTCTTTGTACAAGTGATCAATCTTGTCTTGCAGCAACGAACTGATCTCGGGATTCGATTGGGCGAGATAGGGATACTCGTCAATCACGACAATCAAACGTTCCGTGCGAGCCATGGTGGCCAATGCATCGAACGCCTCGTCAAAACTACGAAACGACACGCCTGCAGCACCAACCGAACCCGCAAGTATCGCCTGGCTAAAGCCGTGCAGGTTTGCCTCTGCATTGGTACGACGAGCTTGAAAGTAAATAGCCTTCTTGTCTTGGATGAATTCTGTGATAAGACGCGTTTTGCCCACACGACGACGGCCGTAAATCACAGGCATCTCAAAGGAGCCCGTGCCATACAGTCGATTGAGCTCGGACATTTCCACTGTTCTTCCGATAAACATAGGGCCATCCTTCCTTTACGTTATAGCTAGCTATATTATACCTTCCTATAATATAGCTAGCTATAACGTAATTCGACAAGCGGCGCACGTAAAAGGGGCGGTACACCACCGCACGTGGACCGTTCCGGAAAATGTATCCCGTTCTGGAGCCAAAAACTGGGCCGTAGTTTCCGCCAAACATGCCATCCGGAAAGCGTGTCCCACCCCGAGGCTCGATTCCGGGACGCAGTTTCCGCTTGAGGCCCGATCCGGAAACGGCATCCCACTCCGAGGCCGAAATCTGGGACGCAGTTTCCGGTTGAGGGGCGTTCCGGAAAGCGCGTCCCATTCCGAACGTCAATTCCGGGACATAGTTTCCGCCGACACAGACGACGACCTGCAGCCCTTATCACATGCCTTCAAATATGCGATCCAGAAACACAAAACAGCAGATAGAATGCTCTTTTTCAAAAAGTACACGTCTCGAAACTTACCCAGTCTTCATAACTCGCTACCGTTCAAGGTCGCCGATTACCGCCCACCGATTCGGATGTAAAAATGTCGCCGAAAACAGGCCATCTATCTGCATGGTTAGATTTTGGTCAGCTGAGTGGCAAGTTCCAGCTGATACGTTTTTGCTACCCAAAAGGAGGCGGTAGCTCATGACCCATTACAATGACCAACTCATCGACCAGCTGCTCACTCAAGCCGAACAAGAGGGGCGCTGTCTGATTCCCCCGAGCACGGCGATCCGAAAAGCGCTCCTTCGGCGCACCGGCGGCACGGTTGTCTCGCCCATGTCGGGGTTGTTTGCGCGCAAAATGCGCTGGGATGAGCTCAACCGGGCGCAGCGTCATTGCGAGATTATTCGCGCCCTTGCGATCATCCACCCCGATTGGACGTTCTGCTCGTTTTCGGCAGCTTGCCTGCTGGGGCTCGAGGTCTCGTGGCGACACCTGAACGTTGTGCATGTCTGCAGCTCGACAAAGCCGTCGGCTCGCCCAGGCGTCCGAATCCAGCGGCATCAGATTGAGCCGGCCGGAGCAATACACAGAGCCGGCATATCGGTAACGCCGCCCATTCAAACGGTGACGGATTGCCTGCTGCAAACTGGTTTTGCCGACGGCATGCCCATTGCCGATTCGGCGATCTCAAAGCTTGGTCTAACGCAAGAGCAGCTGATGGCGGCCGTCGAGCAACGAGCGAGCACTCGCAACGACCGGGCCATCCGCACCGCCCTCACGACACTTCGGTATGCCGACGCCCGCGCCGAGAGCGGTGGAGAATCAGTCGCCCGCGCCGTCATGATCGAGACCGGCTTCGCACCCGACCAACTGCAATACGAGCTGACGGACCCCTTCGATTCGACCGAGACTATGCGAACGGACTTTGCCTGGGAGCGCCAGGCGCGGGAGCTCACGCTGGGCGAGCTCGACGGGCTCATCAAATATACCGACCAGACCATGCTGGCCGGACGCACCACCGCCGAGGCGCTCGTTGCCGAACGACAGCGCGAAGCGCACCTATCGCTCTACGGCCACCCTCTGCTGCGCTTTACCATGAACGAGGTCCGCTCGACAGGAATACTCGCCAAAAAGCTGCAGACGGCAGGCATCCGGCAGACCGCGCTGCCGACATGGCTCAACGAGGTGGACCTGTAGGAGCTGCTAGGCCACGCATCGCCGAATCGCATCCCCCTATCTGGGCCGCGTTTTCCCAACGGCCACGCCAACGGAAAGCGCGTCCCAGCCTGGACGCTCAAAACGGGATGCACTTTCCGGATGGCGGGCCTGGCGGAAAGCGTGTCCCGGAATCAGGTCTCGGAACGGGTCGTGCTTTCCGGTTGAGTCCTTCAGCGGAAACCGCATCCCGGAATAAACACTCAAACTGGGATGCACTTTCCAAACGGCCGGCCAGCGGAAAACGCATCCCATTCTGAGACATGATTCCGGAACACAGCTTCCGGTTGAGGGCCGATCCGGAAAGCGCATCCCACTCCGGGACTGGATTCCGGGACGTAGTTTCCGCCGAGGGCCCAAAAAGGAAAGCACATCCCGTTCTGAGTGCCAATTCTGGGATGTAATTTCCGCCGAGGGCTCCAAAGGGAAAGCGCATCCCATTCTGAGCGCCAAATCCGGGACGCAGCTTCCGCATGCGGAGGCGCTCCAAACAAAAGGCCCCGGCTCGCGATGGAGCTGGGGCCAAAGGCGCAGCATATGCAGTTGGTGTTGAGCGCGAACAGCCCGTCAGCAATGCTGTCCGCACCCTACCCTACCCGCGGCGACGGGCGCGGCTGTAGGGCGTATCCACCATGGGCAGATCTGGACGTAGTTTGCCGTCAAACGCGCGGTAGGCGTTCTGCACGGCGGGCGCCGTGGGGATCGTTGCGATCTCGCCGATGCCCTTGCCGCCGTATGCCACGGGCAACAGCTCGTCCTTCTCCACGTAGATAGCGTGAATATCCGGAATCTCGGGTGCACGGAACAGCCCGAGCGTACCGTACCTTGCCTGGGGCACGCAGTCCTTGAGCGGCCAGTCCTCGGTAAGTGCGTAACCCATACCCATGAGCACACCGCCTTCGATCTGACCCTGGATGGAGATGGGGTTGACCACCTTGCCGGAATCGTGCGCGGCGTAGACCTCGCTCACGCGGCCGTCATCATCCAGAATGACCACATGCGTGGCAAAGCCGTAGCAGATGTGGCTCTTGGGATTGGGAACGTCGGCGCCCAGTTTGTCGGTCGGCTCCAGGTACACGTAGCCAAACTCGCATCCCTCGAGCGCCTTGATGGCGGCCGCGGGATCCTGAGGGTGCATACCCTGGCCGGCGACGAGTTCCTGCGTGTGCAGCTGATAGGCGCGGCCGTCGTCATACTCGATCTTGACGCCGTCGCCATGCGCACTCACGGGAGCGGCGGGCGCAGACTTGCCGGCCTCGATATCAAGCATGGCATCGCGCAGCAGGAAGGCGGCACCGCGCACGGCCTCGCCGGTCACGACCGTCTGACGCGAGCCAGACGTGGTGCCGGAGTCGGGAGCGTTCTCGGTGGAGCACTCGCCGTTGGCGATGCAGCGAAGCGGCAGGCCGCATGCCTCGGCAACGTCTTGCAAAAAGACGGTGTTACAGCCCTGGCCAATGTCGGACGTGGCGGCATAGACCACGGCCGCGCCGTTCTCGATGCGAATCTTGCAGCGGCCGGCATCGGGCAGGCCCACGCCCACGCCGGCGTTCTTCATGGCGCAGGCAATGCCGGCGTGTCCGGGATGCGCATAGTAGGCATCCTTGACCTCGAGCAGTGTCTCCTTCAGCGCCGTGGAGCAGTCGGCAATCTGACCGTTGGGCAAAACCTCGCCCGGCTCGATGGCGTTGCGGTAGCGAATCTCCCACGGATCCAGGCCGACCTTCTCGGCCAGCAGGTCGATTAGGCTCTCGAGCGCAAACTCGGACTGGCAGACGCCAAAGCCACGGTACGCGCCGGCGGGCGGGTTGTTGGTGTAGTAGCCATAACCGCGAATGTCGGTGTTCTGGTACTTGTAGGGGCCGACAGCATGCGTGCAAGCGCGCTCGAGCACCGGGCCGCACAGCGACGCGTAGGCGCCGGTGTCAAAGTTGATCTCGCAATCCAGGCCGGTAAAGTTGCCCTCGGCGTCGCAACCCAGCGTAAAGGTACCGTCCATGGCATGACGCTTGGGATGGAACGCGAGCGACTCGGCACGCGTGAGCTTGCACTTCACAGGACGCTGGAACTTATAGGCAGCAAGCGCGGCCAGGTGCTGGATCGAAACGTCCTCCTTACCGCCAAAGCCGCCGCCCACGAGCATGGTCTCGACGACCACGCGCTCGGGTTCGCTATCCCAGCCAAACATATGGGCACACTCTTTGCGCGTGTCGTAGGCACCCTGGTCGGTCGACTGCACCTTGACGCCGTTCTTGTACGGGAAGGCAACGGCGCACTCGGGCTCCAAGAAGGCATGCTCGGTAAAGGGCGTGGTAAAGCGCTGCGTCACGGTAAACGCGCTCTCTGCCAGCGCCTTGGCGGCGTCGCCGCGCGTCACGTAACGGCTCTGACACACGTTGTCCTTGAGCTCCACCGTGTTGCCGAAGGCAAAGAAGCTGTCATGCAGGCGCGGGGCATCGGCGGCCCTGGCCTCGACAATGTTGCGCACGGGCTCCAGCGGCTCGTAGTCAATCTTTACGAGCTTCTTGGCCTTCTCGAGCGTCGCCTCGTCCTCGGCGACCACCAGCACGATGGCATCGCCCACGCAGCGGGTGATATCGCCTTGGGCGATCATGACGTCCCAGTCCTGGATAAGGTGGCCGACCTGGTTGACCGGCACGTCCTCGGCGCGCAGGATGCCCACCACACCGGGCAGGGCCTCGGCCTTGGAGGTGTCGATGGAAAGCACGCGGGCGCGCGGATACTTGGAGCGCACGGCGCTGGCATAGGTCAGGCCCGGCTGATCGAGCTCGTCGATGTCGTCGGGATACTTGCCCTCGCCGAGCACCTTCTTGCGCACGTCAATACGGAAGGCGCGCTTGCCCACGCCGTAGTCATCGCCGCGCTCCAGGTCCTCGTCGATCTGCTTTTCGCCGCGGAGCACCGCAGCGGCCAGCGAGATGCCCTCGATAATCTTTTTGTAGCCGGTGCAGCGGCAGACGTTACCGCGAATGGCGTACTTGATCTGTTCCTCGGTGGGCTCGGGGTCCTCGGCGATGAGCGCCGCACCCGCCATGACCATGCCGGGAATACAAAAACCGCACTGCACGGCGCCCACGGCGCCAAAGGCGTACACAAAGGCCTCGCGCACGTCCTCGGGCAGGCCCTCGACGGTCACGATGTTGCGGCCGGCGGCAAGAGCGGTGGTCAGCACGCACGCCTTGACGGCTGCACCGTCCACATGGATGGTGCAGGTGCCGCAGGCGCCCTCGGAGCAGCCGTCCTTGGCGGAGTGAATGTGCAGGTCGCCGCGCAGATAGCGCAGCAGTGGTTTATTCTCCGTCGTCGCGTGCACGACACCGTTAACGGTAAAAGTGAATTCCTGTGCCATGGTGATTCCCTTCTACACGCCGGCGGCGATGCCGGTGCGGTCGTGGATGGCGCCATGTGGGCAGACGACGGCGCACATGCCGCACGACAGGCAGTCCACGCCGTCGATATGGGCGCAGTTGTCCTCGATGCGGATAGCGCCGGCAGGGCACTTTTTGGCGCACATGCCGCAACCGATGCAGCTCGTGTCGCAAATCTTGCGGGCGATGGCGCCCTTATCGGTGTTGTTGCAGCGCACCAGGATGTTCTGGTAGCCGGGGACGAAGGCAATCACGCGCTGCGGGCACGCCATGCCGCACAGGCCACAGCCCGTGCACTTGGAGCGGTCCACGCGGGCGATGCCATCGACCAGCGCAATGGCGCCGTGGGGGCAGGCCGTGACGCAGGCGCCACAGCCAATGCAGCCTTCGCTGCAGCGGGCGTCGCCGCCTGCGGAGGCGCAACCGCTTCCGCAGGCAACGTAGGCCACGTTATGTTGAATGGATTTGGCCATAAGAGACTCGCCTATTTCTTAAGAAGGTACGAATAGTTGTCGCGCACAGCCCTGATGGTCAGGCGGACGGCCTCGGGAAGACCGGTGTTGACGGCATCGACCGAGACGGTGCGGACCGTGCCGGCGACGCGGACCTTAAAGTGGTCCTCGTCCACAGCCAGGAAGCCCTCGTTCTCGGAGTTCTCCATGTCCTGCTCGCTCCAGAACAGGGTGAGCTTGTCCTTGTAGGGACGGCCCTCCTGGTAGGGGCAGAACACAGCGCAGTTGCCGCACTCGTTGCACATGCCGTCGACGTGGACGACCTGATGCCTGGCGAGACCCGGCACCTTAATGGCAACGTTGGCGCGGTTGGGGCACACATCGCAGCAGACCTCGCACACCGAGCCGCAGCCCAGGCAACGAGTCTTGGTGCAGTTGCGCTTGTCGCGGCACAACGACCCCTTGCGCTCGTAGCAGGCGTCCTCGCGACCGGCCTGAGCATTCTGGTCGGCGTACTTGTTAAAGTCCACGCCGACGATGGCACGGGCGACCTCGGCGGCGTCGGCAATAGCCTCGACCACGGTAGCAGGACCGCGACGGCAGTCGCCGGCAGCCCAAACGCCCTCGACGCCGGTGGAGGTGGCGGCAAGACGGCCGCGACGGTCGTGCTCGACGCCCGCGGCATCGTACAGGCTGGCATCGACGCCCTCGCCCACGGCGCAGATCACCGTGGTGGCGGGAAGCTCGATGGTCTCGCCCGTGGCGACGGGGCTGCGACGGCCGCTTGCATCCGGCTCGCCAAGCTCCATAACGTCGCAGGTCAGCACGGCGCCGTTAAGCGCCTTGGGGGCCAGCAGCTCGCAGAACTCAACGCCGTCGGCAAGAGCAAGATCGAGCTCTTCCTCGTCGGCGGGCATCTGCTTCTTGGTGCGGCGATACACCAGGCGCACGTTCTTCACGCCAGCAAGGCGCTTGGCCACGCGGGCCGCATCCATGGCGGTGTTGCCGGCGCCAATGACCACGACGTCCTCGCCCAGCTCGAGCTTCTCGCCCTTCTTGGCGGCCTCAAGGAACTCCAGCACGTCGAGCTCGGCGCCCTCGCCCAAACCTGCAGAGCCGGGCATCCAGGCACCGGTGGCCACGACCACGTCGGTGAAGCCCTGGGCCTTGAGCTCGTCGATGGACTCCACGCGGGCGTTGAGCTGAACCTTGGCGCCAAAGGCCAGGCAGAGCTCGACATCGTGGGAGATATCGTCGCTCGCAATGCGGAACTCGGGAATCACGTGACGGACCACGCCGCCGAGCGAGTCGCGGGCTTCAAAGATGGTGATGGGCACGCCGGCGCGCGTCAGGAAGAATGCCGTCGCCAGGCCGGCCGGGCCGCCGCCGATAACGGCAACGTTGCGCTCGCCGTCGTTGGCGATAGCCTGGGCACGCAGCTTGGGTAGCACGGCGGTCATGGCCTCGCGGGCGGCCTTGAGCTTGCTGGCGCGAATCTGGGCGCCCTCGGGCTCGTAGAACGCACGCTCGCAGGCACGACCGCAAGGATGCGGGCAGATGGTGCCGGTGATGAACGGCAGGGCGTTGCGCTCGATGATGATGTTGAGTGCGTCCTCGTAGCGGCCCTCGTCAACAGCCGCCAGATAGGCGGGAATATCCTGCTGGATGGGGCAGCTCGTGCGGCACGGCGTGGTAAAGCAGTCGGAAAGCGGGCTCTTGCCGGCGACCTTGCGGTCGGGCAGCGGACGCAGCGGCTTCTTGTAGAGCGGGTTGGTGAGTGAGTCGGTCTGGATCGCAGTCACAGCCTCGAGCGAGACGCCCGCGAACGGCTTGCCATCCAGGTCGGTAAACTCGCCGGCCATCTGGCTAAAGCGCTCGTAGCCACCAGGCTTGAGCACGTCGGTCGCCAGGGTGACGGGCCAAATGCCGGCATCGTACAGGGCGCGGATGTTGTAGACCGTGGCACCGCCGGAGTAGCTGATGCGCAGTTTGCCATCAAACTGCTCGGTAATGCGGCGGGCAGCCTCGATGGTCAGCGAGAACAGCGAACGGCCGGACATGTACATCTCGGTGGAGGGCAGCTCGTTCCTGGTCACGTCGACGGGGAACGTGTTGGTCAGCTTGACGCCAAACTCCAGGCCGCGCTCGGCGCACAGGGCAATCAGGCGCTCGAACATAGGCACGGCATCGGCCCACTGCAGGTCCTCGCGGAAGTGCGTGTCATCGAAGACGATGTAGTCAAAGCCCAGCTCGTTGAGGCGCTGGCGGGCAAACTCATAGCCCAGCAGCGTGGGGTTGCACTTGATGTAGGTGTTGAGACCCTTCTCGGTAATCAGATAGGTCGCGATGCGCTCGATCTCCGCCGGCGGGCAGCCATGCAGCGTGGACTCGGTAATGGAGTTGGAGACGCGCGCCGGGATGGACTCGACAAACGCGGCATCGACATGCTCAAACTTGTCCAGGTTAGCGAGCGCCCACGTGCGGCACTCGTTCCACACCTCGGAGCCGCTAGCGTCCTTCATGCCCTCAATGTACGCATCGACCTTGGGGCTCTTGATGCCCTCGAGGTCATAGCCCACGGACATGTTAAAGACAAAGCCGTCCGGGCTGCCCAGACCATACTCGCGAGCAATCAGGTGGCAGGCAAACCATGCCTTCACGTACTCGGCAAAGGCCTGCGGAACCTCAAGCTCGGTCGACCACTCGCAGTTGTAGCACTCGTCCTGCGCCACGATACAGGGCTTGTTAACGCACTTGGAGAGCTCCTCGCCGTCCATCACCTGAACGGTCTTGAGCTCAAAGAAGCGGGAGCCGGCCACGTAGGATGCCACGATGTTTTGGGCAAGCTGCGTATTGGGACCGGCGGCCGGGCCAAACGGGGTCTCGATGCGCTCGTCAAAAATGGGAAGCGCGCCCTCTTGGTTGGTCGTGACCATCTTGCGCACGCCAAAGATGGCGCCCTGAGTCTTGTGCTCCTCGATGATCCAGTTCATCAGCTGCGAAAACGGGATCGGCCTCATGATGTCGCTCATAATGAGCTCCTCTCTGTAACGCCCGACGAGACCGCGCGGCGGGCGCAAATACGGTGTAGCGCTAGCACAGCGCCGGCGACCCCGCGGAGGTCGCCTATACGCGCGTCGGATGCGGCGAAACATCCGACGCGCGCGAATCTACTTGTAATTAGTAGGCGCGATCGTTGAGCGTGCTCCAGAGCTTCTTGGACTCGGCCATGGTCCACGCGTTGATCTTGTCCTCATCAATGCCAACGAACTCGCGATCCTTGTACAGGACGCGGCCGTTGATGATGGTGGTGCGGCAGTTTTTGCCCATCATGCCAAAGAGCATGTGGCCGTCGATGTTCTCCTCGCTCAGCGGCGTAAAGGGCTTGTAGTCCATAACGATGACGTCGGCGGCGGCGCCGGGCTCAAGCACACCGAGCTTGCGATCGAAGTACTTGCTCGCCATCTTGGCGTTGTTCTCGAACAGCATGGTCATGGCCTCGCACCAGCCCACGTTGGGCATGGCGGCGTTGTGGCGCTGAATGATCAGGAAGACCTTAAGGCTCTCGAGCATATCGTGGGTGTAGGCGTCGGTGCCCATGCACACGGGGATGCCGCGGCGGAAGAACTCGAGCACGGGGGCGCAGCCCACGGCGTTGCCCATATTGGATTCGGGGTTGTTGACCAGCCAAGTGCCGGACTCCTTGACGATATCCATCTCGGCAGGCGTCACGTGGATGCAGTGACCGAGCATGGTGTCGGGACCCAGCAGGTTGTGCTGCAGCAGGCGCTCGACGGGGCTGATACCACCGCGGTTAAGGCGGGAGTCCCACACGTCGTTCATGCCCTCGCACACGTGGATGTGGAAGCCGGTCAGGCCGTTGTTGGCCTCGGCCATCTTATCCATGGTCTCGTCCGACAGCGTAAAGGTGGCGTGACCGCCAAACATGGCGGCGATCATGTGGTTGTCGTTATCGCGACGCTCTTTGGCGGCCCACTGGGCAAACTCGGCGTTCTCGGCAATGGCCTGGTCGCATTTTTCCTGACCACGGCGATCGGAGACCTCGTAGCACAGGCACGAACGCATGCCCAGCTCCTGAGCTGCATCCTTAATGGTAAAGAGGCTTCCCGGGATCTCGCAGAAACTCGCGTGGTGATCGAAGATCGTGGTGACGCCATCGCGGATGGAGTCAAGAATCGTGGCATAGGCGCTGGCCTTGGTGCCGTCGAGCGTCAGGTTGTCGTCGATCTTCCACCACTGCTGCTCGAGATTCTCCAGGAAGTTGGTGGGGTTGCAGCCCTTAATGGCAAGGCCGCGGGCCAGACCCGAGTAGATGTGGGTGTGGCAGTTGATGAGTCCGGGCATGATGAGGTTGCCCTGGGCGTCGACGTACTCGGCATCCGGGTACTTGGCCTTGAGCTCGCACTCGGGGCCCACTTCGACGATCGTATCTCCGTCAATGGCGACCGCACCGTTTGGAATAAACGGGGTCTGAGCGTTGCGGGTAAAGACGGAACCGTTAGCGACCAGAAGCATGGATGCTCCCTTCAACATCAGGGGCGGGGTTTGACACCTCTGACATGGCGGAGTGCGAAGCGCCGGCCTACACCGGAAACGGGCCCTCTCCCGTCAACGCTTCACCAAAGGGACAAGCCCTTTGAAGTGCGACTTGGCGCCGCATGACGTCGGCGGACGAGGCGATGCGCCCGCCGACGAATAGCACCGAATTGGTTACTTCTTGCTCTCGGGCAAGACCAGATCTACGGCAGCGTCCTTGGCAGCATCAATGTGCTGAGCCACGACCGGCGTCTGCGGAAGGATCAGGTTAAGGACAATGGCCATGATGGCGGTGGGGGTTACGGCATTGGAGCCGATGACGGTGGACACCCAGGCGGGCATACCCTCGCCGGCAAGGCAACCGCTGGCCATCCAGATACCCAGGCCAAAGACGACGGAGGTGCCGACGATAGTGGTAGTGCGCTGCGTGAGGCCCTCGCGGGTGAACATGCGCACGCCGTTCATGGTGATGGTGCCAAAGACGCCGACGGTCGCGCCGCCGATGACGGGCTGCGGGATAGCGGAAAGGACGGCAGAGAGCTGCGGGAACAGACCGGCGATGGCAAAGACGGCCGCGATGATCACAAAGACCCACTTGTTGACGACCTTGTTGGAGCAGATGATGCCCACGTTCTGGCCAAGGGCACTGGTGGGAAGACCGCCCAGCAGGCCGCCGACCATAGAGGTGAGGCCCTGGGACACGATAGCGCCGGAGAGCTCGCGCTCGGTGGGCATACGGTCGATGGAGCCCAGGCAGGCAGCGGAGACGTCGCCGATAACCTGGATGGCGACCATGGGGAACACGACGGCGAGGGTAATGCAGACCTCGGGATCAAACTCGAGCGCGTAGGGCATGAGCTTGGGAAGGGCGAAGACCTGAGCGGTGGCGACGCTGGAGAAGTCGATCATGCCAAAGGGGATGGAGACGATCATGCCAACGATCATGCCAAAGAACACGGATCCCAGCTTGAGCGTGCCCTTGCCAAAGTTGGCGAGCGCAAAGACCACGGCGAAGGTGATAAGAGCGACGCACCAGGCCTGCGGGGTGCCCCACAGCGGCGTACCCATACCGCCGGCCATATACTTGACGGCCGTGGGATACAGCGAAACGCCGATGGAGAAGATGACCGTACCGGTCACGACGGGCGGGAACAGCCACTTGATCTTGCTGTAGGCCAGACCAAAGAGGACCGCGACGGCGCCGCCGACGATCTCGCCACCCAGCAGCGCACCAAAGCTAAAGCCCGAGGCACCCATGGCCTGCAGGGCCGGCAGGAACGCGAACGAAACGCCCATGACGATGGGCAGGCCGCCGCCGATGCGACGGAAGGGAGCGAAGGCCTGAAGGGCCGTGTCGATCGCCGAAAGAATGAGCGCGACCTGGATGATGTCGGTACTCTGCTGGCTATTAAAGCCGTAGACGCCGGCCATGATGACCGCCGGGGTAATGATGCCGGCAAACGATGCCAGTACGTGCTGAAGGGCACACGGGATCATTTCCTTAACGGGAGGCATGCCTTCGCGAGTGAACAGGGCTTCAGTGCCGTTCGTAACCGTCTCCTGGGTCATTTGACCACCAATCCTCGAAGTAGTTGTTTTCGCATCTGACGCTCTATTGTGACGCAGTGCGGGGTTGAGGTTGTGCCTTCATTGCATATCGTATTAAAGATGATTCTCATTCTCAATAATAATTTTTTGTTATCAGACTATTCTTCAGCTGAAATTACGCATTTCCGCAGGTCAGGAAAGTGTCTGGTCAAAATAACATCTAACATTTCTTTTGGTCAACCGTTTACCGCTAAATTCCTACCGTTCGTCTGCATTACGCAATGTACCTGCGAATATACGAGATGACGAACAGCGTGTTACCATGAGAAAAAATTGTTATGAACATTTTCGATTTCACCCCAAGGAGTTGCCCGTGAACGAGACCGTACGTCGCTTTTTGCCGATGGTCGATTTCCTGGAGCAGATACTCGGCAAAAACAGCGAAATCGTGCTGCACGATTTCTCGGATCCCGACCATGCCATCGTCGATATTCGCAACGGCATCGTGAGCGGCCGCAAGGTCGGCGGTCCCGCCACCGATCTGGCGCTCAAGATCATGCACGACGCCAAGTATCGCGACCTGCCGTTTATTACGGGCTACGAGGGGCGCGGTGCCGGCGGCAAAACGTTGGAGTCAGCGACGTACTTTATCCGCGAGAATGACGAGATCGTCGGTATGCTCTGCGTCAACACCGACCTCTCGACCGTGCGCTCCATCAACGCCATGGCGCAGCAGCTCATGGCGTGCTTCGACGCGGCGCCAACGCGCACGGAGCCCGCCCCTATCGAGGTCGAAAGCCTTTCGGAGTCCACACAGGAGCTCATCGACCGCAGCATTGCCGAGTTGCTGAGCGCGCGCGGGCTGGACGTAGCGTCGCTTGGTCAGAGCGACCGCGTGGACGTCATTCGCCACCTCAACGGCAACGGGGTGTTCATGCTCAAGGGCGCCGTGGCCTGCGCAGCCACCGCACTGGGCATCTCGGAGCCCAGCGTCTACCGCTACCTGCAAAAAGTCCGCAAGGAAGTCTAACGAGCAAAATGAAGCGCGGCTCCACAAGCGATCCGTCACGTGACAAAAGACCCTGCAGCTCGCACTGCAGGGTCTTTTTGCATGTCATGTTTAGTTGTGGCCAACGCCTTAGAGAGCGGCGACGACCTCGATCTCGACCAGACCGCCAGCCGGAAGGGCGGCAACCTGGAAGGCGCTGCGCGCGGGGAACGGGGCCTCGAACTTGGAGGCGTAGATCTCGTTCACGGCGGCGAAGTCGGCGATGTCGGCCAGGTAGACCGTGGTCTTGACGACATCGGCAAAGGTAGCGCCGGCAGCGGTCAGCAGGGCCTCAACGTTGGCGAGGGACTGCTTGGCCTGGGCCTCGACGCCCTCGGGCATCTTGCCGGTCGCGGGATCGATGCCCAGCTGGCCGGACAGGAACACCATGTTGCCGGCCTGGATACCGGGGGAATACGGGCCGATGGCTGCGGGTGCGTTATCGGAAGACACGACGGTCT
>OLSJ01001247.1_pt1 | contig 16236 bp, 12 predicted proteins | sample 1672151 | NCBI WGS metagenome assembly OLSJ01 (sample SAMEA3136653, study PRJEB25190) | human gut metagenome | biome: human gut; feature: human-associated habitat; material: faeces | place: Austria | collected 2013 | reverse complement strand
CTCAAAAAAAATAAAATTCTCACAACACCAGCATTTTTGGCAAAACACTGGACTTACCAAAAGAAATCTGCTATTATGAGTACGGTTGGATATAAAGGACACGGTTCTTTTCCGTATCCTAATACAGGTTAGGAGGATTTTATCATGTTAGTAAACGCAACAGAAATGCTGAAAAAAGCAAAAGCAGGCCATTATGCAGTTGGTCAGTTCAACATCAACAACCTTGAGTGGACAAAAGCTATCCTTCAGACAGCTCAGGAGCTCAACTCTCCGGTTATCCTTGGTGTTTCCGAGGGTGCTGGTAAATATATGACAGGTTATAAGACTGTTGTAGGTATGGTTAACGGTATGATGGAGGAGCTGAACATCACTGTTCCGGTTGCTCTTCATCTTGACCACGGCAGCTACGAAGGATGCCTGAAATGTGTAGAAGCAGGATTCTCATCAATCATGTTTGACGGATCTCATTATCCAATCGACGAGAACGTTGAGAAGACAAAAGAACTCGTTAAGATCGCTCACGAGCACGGAATGTCAATCGAAGCAGAAGTTGGATCCATCGGTGGAGAAGAAGATGGAGTTATCGGAAGAGGTGAGTGCGCTGATCCGGAAGAGTGTAAGAGAGTAGCTGATCTGGGAATCGATTTCCTGGCAGCAGGTATCGGTAACATTCATGGTAAATATCCGGCAAACTGGGAAGGATTAAGCTTTGAGACTCTGGATGCTATTCAGCAGCGTACAGGAGCAATGCCACTCGTACTTCACGGTGGTACAGGTATCCCGGAAGATATGATCAAGAAAGCAATCTCTCTTGGAGTTGCTAAGATCAACGTTAATACAGAGTGTCAGCTTTCTTTCGCAGATGCTACACGTAAGTACATCGAAGCAGGAAAAGATCTTGAGGGTAAAGGATTTGACCCACGTAAACTTCTCAAACCAGGTGCAGACGCAATCATGGAAACAGTAAAAGAGAAGATGGAGTTATTCGGATCTGTCGGAAAAGCCTGAGAAGTTACTGCTCACACGGTGTGCGACCAGCAACGCATCTCGCCATTTTAAATCGCCTTTGGCGATGGGGCGAGATGCATTCAAGCCAAAACATGCATCCTCCGTGCCAATCAGCGGAGTGATTGACACGGGAGTGAACAGTAACCCTGCGAAGAACTTTTTTAAAAAAAGCACTTGCGTTTTAAAGCAAGTTGAGGTATACTGACTCACGTAGACAGAACAAGGGCGTTCCAATTATAATTGGAGTGCCCTTTTTTTATCGCTTGGGAAATGATCCGCATGATTGAATCAGATTGGATGGAATAAAATCAGATCTGATCTGACTGGATCAGACGGATGATTTCCTGAGAGGTAATCTATTATGGGGTTTTCCGTAGTGTAATCGAATATTGTTCATTGCAGTGAACGGTAATCGAAGAATTAAGAGAAAAGGAAGGTATAGGGTATGAGCACAGAATTATTCAATGTAGCTGACATCTTTGGAGAAAATGTATTTAATGATACAGTTATGCAGGAGCGTCTGCCAAAGAAAGTTTACAAGAATCTGAGAAAGACAATTGAAGAAGGAAAAGACCTGGATCTCGAGACAGCAGATGTTATTGCTCACGAGATGAAAGAATGGGCGATTGAAAAAGGAGCGACTCACTATACACACTGGTTCCTGCCACTTACAGGAGTTACAGCAGAGAAGCATGATTCCTTTATCTCAGCTCCACTTCCGAGCGGAAAGGTTCTGATGACTTTCTCAGGAAAGGAATTGATCAAGGGTGAGCCGGATGCATCTTCATTCCCGTCAGGAGGACTGAGAGCAACATTCGAGGCAAGAGGATATACAGCATGGGATTGTACCTCACCGGCATTCGTAAGACAGGACGCAGGCGGAGCTACACTTTGCATTCCAACAGCATTCTGCTCCTACACAGGAGAGGCACTGGATCAGAAGACACCACTGCTTCGTTCTATGGAAGCAATCAACAAAGAAGCATTAAGACTTCTTCGTTTATTTGGAAATACAACATCTAAGAAAGTTACTCCATCTGTTGGAGCAGAGCAGGAGTACTTCCTTGTAGATGCAGAGAAGTTTGAAGAAAGAAAAGACCTGATCTACACAGGACGTACACTCTTTGGAGCAATGCCTCCGAAAGGACAGGAGCTTGATGATCATTACTTCGGAACAATCCGTCAGAGAATCGCATCCTTCATGAGAGATGTAAATATCCAGCTTTGGAAAGTTGGTGTTCCGGCTAAGACACAGCATAATGAGGTTGCACCGGCACAGCACGAACTGGCTCCGATTTATACAGAGGCGAACATTGCGGTAGACCAGAACCAGCTGACAATGCAGACACTGAAGAGAGTAGCCTGCCAGCACGGACTGAAATGCCTGCTTCACGAGAAACCGTTCGCAGGAGTTAACGGATCCGGTAAACATGACAACTGGTCCATTACAACAGATGACGGAATCAACCTTCTTGATCCAGGTAAGACACCTCACGAGAATACACAGTTCCTTCTTGTACTTGCCTGCATCCTGAAAGCGGTTAACAAGCATGCAGACCTGCTTAGAGAATCCGCAGCAGATCCGGGAAATGACCACAGACTTGGAGCAAACGAGGCACCTCCGGCAATTATCTCTATCTTCCTTGGAGAACAGCTTGAGGATGTTGTTGAGCAGTTGATCAGTACAGGAGAAGCTACACACAGTCTGAAAGGCGGAAAGCTGGAGACAGGTGTAAGCACACTTCCGGATTTGTTCAAAGATGCAACAGACAGAAACAGAACATCACCGTTCGCATTTACAGGAAATAAGTTCGAGTTCCGTATGGTTGGATCAAGAGATTCTATCGCAAACCCGAATATCGTACTGAACACAATCGTTGCAGAAGCATTTGCAGATGCATGTGATATTCTTGAGAAGGCAGATGACTTTGATCTTGCAGTACATGATCTGATCAAAGAATACCTGACAGAGAACCAGAGAATCATCTTCAACGGAAACGGATACTCTGACGAGTGGGTTGCAGAGGCTGAGAGAAGAGGACTTCCGAACATTAAGTCTATGGTTGAAGCAATTCCGGCAATCACAACAGACAAGGCTGTAGAATTGTTTGAGAGATTCAGCGTATTTACAAAAGCAGAGCTTGAGTCCCGTGCAGAGATCCAGTATGAGGCATATGCTAAGGCAATCAATATTGAAGCCCGTACTATGATCGATATGGCAAGCAAACAGTTCCTGCCGGCATTTATCAAGTATACAAAGACACTTGCAGATACAGTAAATGCTGTAAAGGCAGCTGGTGTTGACGCATCTGTTCAGACAGAGACTCTGAAAGAAGTAAGTGCTCTGATGGCTGAGACAAAGGCAGCACTTGATACCCTTGTAAAAACAACAGCAGAGGCAGCAGCAAAAGAAGAAGGCGAAGTACAGGCTACATACTATCATACAGAGGTTGTTCCGGCTATGGATGCACTCCGTGCACCGGTTGACAAACTTGAGATGATCGTGGATAAAGAAGCTTGGCCAATGCCATCTTACGGAGACCTGATCTTCGAGGTATAAAATTGCATTACAGAAAAGTAATTTGAAGTAAATGATTGGAAGTCATTATTCGGATAAAGAGTCTGGATAATGGCTTCTTTTTGCTCTGAAAATCGGGAAAGCTGCATGACTATTTCATGCAAGAAAGCAAAAATTATTGTATAATGAGAAGTAGTTCGTGCAGCTTGAGCGTATTCTGCACGAAAGAGAAAAAGAAAGAGTGGAATAAAAATGCAGTCAGAAGCAGAACTTAGAAGTTTATTATCAAGAATAGATCACCGGGGATATCCGGCTTATAAAGATACAAAAGGACAGTACCGATTTCCGGGATATGTTTTATCGATTGATCACGTACAGGGAGATCCGTTTGCCTCACCGTCAAAGGTAAGTGTACTGGTGAGTGGGAAGACAGCAGGATTCCCACAGGAATTATATTGTGGAAAATATCAGAGAATTGCACTTCAGGACGAATTGCTGCGCCAGTTTGGAAGAAGGGCAGAACGGTTTGCATTCAAGGCGAAAGGTTCAGGTAAGAGTGGTCTGATCTCTGTCAGCAGATGCGGACAGGAAGTTCTGGAGAGAACAGCGTGTCAGATTCAGCCGGAGAATGGAAATATCCTTCTTAGAATGGAAATCGGATTTCCGGCAAATGGACGAACAATCAATGCGAGAGAGTTAGAGAAGATTTTATTTGATTTTGTTCCGGAGTGTGTAAAGGCATCCCTGTTTTACAAGAATCTGGATGCAAAGAGATTGAGAAGAATCGTAGATCTGGCAGAAGACCAGGAGTATATCCGTAAAGAACTTCCGAAACTTGGTCTTTGTGCCTTCGTGGCAAACGGAAGTGTACTGCCAAGGGAATCTGGAATCTCATCCCGGCCGATGCGTGACGGAATCGCCTTCCAGTCTCCGAAGGAACAGGAAGTGACATTGGAACTTCCGCATAAAGGAAAGATTACCGGTATGGGAATCCGTAAGGGGATTACCTTGATCGTCGGCGGAGGTTATCACGGAAAATCAACACTTTTGAAAGCATTGGAACTTGGAGTGTACAATCACATCGCAGGGGATGGAAGAGAGTATGTGATCACAGATGCGACAGCAGTGAAATTGCGTGCGGAGGATGGAAGAAGTATCCAGAAGACAGATATTTCCATGTTCATCAACGATCTTCCGAACGGAAAAGATACGACATCATTCTGTACAGAAGATGCAAGTGGAAGTACTTCACAGGCGGCAAATGTGATCGAAGGAATTGAGGCGGGAACATCTCTGTTCCTGATTGATGAAGATACGAGCGCAACGAACTTTATGATCCGTGATGAGCTGATGCAGCGCGTGATCCACAGAGAGATGGAACCGATCACACCATTTATTGAAAGAATCAGGGAATTGTATGAAAATTATGGAATTTCGACAGTGATCGTTGCGGGAAGTTCGGGAGCTTATTTCCATATTGCAGATAGTATTATCCAGATGGATCGTTATGTTCCGAAAGACATTACGGTACTGGCGAAAAAAGAAGCAGAGAATTTCCCACAGATCAGCGTGCCGGAGCAGCCGGCAGAGAAACCGACTTATGACAGAGTGCCGCGACCGGATAAAGCATTTCGCGGAAATGACAGGATCAAGATGAAGACGATGGGAAAAGAATCAGTGATGATCAACAGGGATATGATCGATCTGAGATACTTAGAGCAGATTGCGGATAGCGAACAGGTGACAGCACTGGGCTACTATGTACGATATGCACAGAAACATTTGATTGACGGAAAGAAGAATCTGATTCAGATTGTAGATGAGCTGGAAGAAGTGATGCAGAATAAATCCCTGGCAGCATTGTGTGAGAGTACATCCAGTGTATCCTGTATGGCAGTGCCGAGAAGACAGGAAATATTTGCATGTTTTGACAGATATAGAGCACTTAGGTTAGTATGACATAGGAGTTGATAATATGAAATTAGAGAATGGAAGACCAGAAAACACAGAAGGAAGATTAGAAAAGGAAGTCAGGGTATATGATTTTCTCGATAAGCTTGGTGTAGAATACCAGAGAGTAGACCATGAGGCTGCGATGACAATGGAAGCCTGTGAAGAGATCGACAGAACACTTGGAGATGGAACCGCAATCTGCAAGAACCTGTTCCTTTGCAATCGACAGGAAACAGACTTTTATCTGCTTCTGATGCCGGGTGACAAGCCATTCAAGACAAAGAATCTGTCGGCACAGATCGGTTCTGCTAGACTTTCCTTTGCAAAACCGGAGTATATGGAGAAGTATCTAGATATTACACCGGGCTCTGTCAGCGTTATGGGACTTATGAATGATACAGAGGGGAAAGTACAGCTTCTGATCGATGAGGATGTAATGAAAGATCCGTATTTTGGCTGTCATCCGTGTATCAATACATCCAGTCTGAAGATTCGTACATCTGATTTGATCGCAAAGATCATTCCGGCGCTGAAGCATGCGCCGAAGATGGTGAAACTTCCGGGAGCGGAGGAGCAACAGTAGTAATGAAAATGTGATTAATCGACACCAGGTCCATTTCCTGTTGGTTGTATATTTTTCGTGCATTTGCTATAATTTATATGTTGATATGCGAATAGCAGGTATCATTTTCAGGATTGATGCAGAGAAGATAAAAAGGAGGACTAACGTGTCTGAGGAAAATAAAGTGATAGATGAAGTGAATACATCAGGAGTAGTCGAGCAGCCGGTGGATGCGGAGGAGATTCCGCCAGTGGAGACAGAGGAGATACCACCGGTGAATACGGAACCAACACATCCTGTACAGCCACCGGTAGAACCGGCGCAGAAGCTGGAAGATTATTACAAAGAGACTGCGGAGGATCGTGCAGCTGAGGAAGAGTACGAGCAGGCGGTTAAAGATCCGCAGAACCGGAAGGAAAAGATCGATCAGATCAAGAGTATTTTCCACCGCAGTGGGGAGAAAAAGTTTTCCAGAGAAGAAGTGATTCTTTCTAAGATCCGGCCGGAAGATATGCTGGAATATCTGACGTTGGAACAGCGCAGACTGGAATGCTTACAGAAAGCAAGACAGAGCCGGAATGAGAAGCTTCTCAAGGTGCTTCAGCTTGCGGCGATACTTGCAGCAATTGTAGCGGTTGTGGCTTTACTGAAGGATAATCCGGTCGTTCTTGTGAACATTCTGTATATGCTTGGTATTGTAGCAGCAATCTGGATCTGGAAGAATCCGGGAAAGAAGTAAATTTACTGTAATGAGGTGACGATATGAAATTTTTTCATTTATCAGACCTGCATATAGGAAAGCAATTACATCACTATAACCTCCGGGAGGATCAGGAACATATCCTTGCGGAGGTTCTTTCATATGCAGCGTCCATACATCCGGATGCAATTGTTATCGCAGGAGACATTTATGATAAATCCGTGCCGTCGGCAGAAGCAGTCAGCTTGTTTGATGAATTCTTGACAGCTCTGGCTAAGATTGAACCGGCGATTCCGGTTCTTATTATATCGGGAAATCATGATTCGGCACAGCGGCTTGATTATGCCAGTCGTTTGCTTGGAAGTCATCAGATTTATATTGCGGGGCAGGCTCCGGAGGAAGAAGCAGATCGTTTGAAAAAGATTACTTTGACGGATGAATTTGGAGAAGTGGATTTCTGGCTGCTTCCATTTTTAAAGCCGGGATATGTGCGCAAGATCTTTGGTGGAGAGGTGCCGGAGAGTTATACGGCAGCTGTACAAGGAATTCTGGAACGGGAGAAGATTGATTTTTCCAGAAGAAATATACTGGTTTCCCATCAGTTTTATACAGGGAAGGGGGAGACTCCAACAACGTGTGAATCAGAAGTATTATCTGTCGGAGGCATTGATAATGTAGATATTTCCGCAGTACAGGAGTTTGACTATGTGGCACTTGGACATTTACATGGTGCACAGAGAGTCGGACAGGAGAAGATCCGCTACTGCGGAACATTGTTGAAATATTCAGTCAGCGAAGCAAACCAGAAGAAGACACTTCATGTAGTTGAACTGAAAGAAAAAGGTAGTGAGCCGGAAATCCAGAAGCTGCCGCTGCATCCACTTCGTGATGTGAGAAAACTCAGGGGAACGCTGGAAGAGATCCTTGAAGCGGAGGACGGAACCGGGAGTGAAGATTATGTCAGTGTAACGCTGACAGATGAGGTTGATCCGTACAAACCGAAGGAACAGTTGGAAAGAAAGTTCTATCATATTCTAGAAGTGCGGATGGATAATGAGAGAACAAGACAGAAGCTGGAATTTTCTGAAGAACAGATACGGATCGGTACTCCGTTTGAAACATTTTGTGATTTCTACAAAGAGATGCAGGGGCAGGAAATGTCTGAGCAGGAACAAAAGATCTTAAGAGAGATTCTAAGTGAAATGAAAGGGGAAGACGTATGAGACCGGTGAGATTGACGATGTCTGCATTCGGATCTTATGCGGGCGTCCAGGAGATAGATTTTACAAAGATTCACAGCGGATTATTTCTGATTACCGGAGATACGGGTGCAGGAAAAACAACCATCTTTGATGCAATCATGTATGCGCTGTATGACCGGACGAGTGGCGGACGCAGAGATGGAAATATGATGCGCAGCCAGTATGCATCAGAGGATACAGACACTTATGTTGAATATGTGTTTTCTTATCGGGGACAGGAATATACCGTGCGCCGTAATCCGGAATATCTCCGGGTAGGGAAGAGAAGAAAAGCAGATGGAAGCCTCCGGTATGTGAAAGAGACAGCGAAGGTGAGTCTCCTTCTTCCGGATGGAAAGGAATATCAGGGGAAGAAGCGAGAGACAGACCAGAAGATTCAGGAAATCATTGGTCTTGATGCGGGGCAGTTTACGCAGATTGCCATGATCGCACAGGGAGATTTCTTAAAGCTTCTTCATGCAGAATCGAAAGAACGTAAAAAGATCTTCTCGCAGATTTTCCAGACACAAATCTACTGGAAAATCCAGGAAGCACTGAAAGAAAAAGGAAGAGATCTGTATATTGCGCTGAAGGAAAGTGAATCAGACATCCGGCGTGAGATGGAGCGTGTGGAATCGGAGGACACAGAGCAGCAGGATCTGGCAGACCAGTGGAAAGAACTCTGTGAGTTATCCATGCCGGAAGGGGAAAAGGTTCTGAAGGCTGTGAAAAACTTTCTCGAATATGAAGAAAGTTGTGGAAAAGTCTTAAAGAAAGAATCAGAGGAACTTAAGAAACAGTCAGAAACACTTCGAATGCTGATTCAGAAGAAAGAAGAGAAGAATAAGATATTTGACCGTTTGGAAATGGAAGAGAAACAGCTGAGTATTCTGAATGCAAAAAAGGAAGAGATGGAAACCTGTCGGGTTCAGGCAGTGCTTGGACACCGGGCAGAGCAGGCGAGACATCTAGAAGTGCAGGCTCTTCGAACAGCGAAATCCGTGCGGCAGATACAGGGAGAAATCGAGCAGATTACTGTATGGCAGAAGGGACAGGAAAAGGAACTTTCTGAGGTTAAAGAAAAAGCGGAAGAATTGGAAGAAGTTTTTGCAAAGGAAGAACCGGAAATGCTGAAAAGAATTTCACAGTTATCGGATCTCCTTCCACATTACGCAAATGTGCTTAAGTATTCGAAAGAATATGAAAATCAGACAGGGGCAATGCAGCGATGTATACAGAATTGTCAGGAAGCATCAGCTCAGTATGAGGAAGCATATGCGAAATTCTTTCAGGAGCAGGCGGGAATCCTGGCAAAGGAATTACAGGAAGGTATTCCATGTCCGGTCTGCGGATCAGTAGAACATCCGCATCCGGCAAAGATTTCCGGAGAAGCACCGGATAAAGAGACGGTAGAGAAACTGAAGCAAAGACGTGATCTGCTGGAACAAAAACGAATACAGCAGCAGGAAAAGTTTCAGATATGTAAAGCACAGCTTGAATCAGAACAACGTATTCTCGGGGATAATCCTGTGAAAGAAGAGCAGGTGAAAGAAGAGCTTCAGAAGATGCAGGTTGAACTGGATCGGAAGAAGAATGAAACAAAGCAGGCACAGGAACAGTGCCGTAAGATGACGGAGGAAAGCAGACGTCAGGCAGGAAAACTGGAGGGACTTCGAGGCCAGAAGGCAGAACTTGAGAAGCGTTTTGTAAAAGAGCAGGAAGAGTTCCGAGAGGAGATCAGCCGACAGGAATTTACTTCACAGGAAGAATTCCGTGAGGCGAAACAGTGGATCGAAGGGTGGCGGGAGAAAGACAAAGAAGTGAAAGAACATGACCGCCAGCTGTTAGAGAAAAAGGCAAAGATCGAGACGCTGAAGGAACAGACCGCAGGCGAAAAGCGGGAAGATCCGCAGCAGGAGATAGAAAAGCGAAATGAAGTAGAACATCTGTTGAAAGAAAAACAGGATCATCAGATGCAGCTTCACAGCAGATGGACAGGTAACCAGAATGCATACAAGAATCTGAAACAATATTTTTCTTCGCAGGAAGCTCTGCGAAAAGAATATGAGGTACTTTCCAACCTGAGCAAGACTGCAAATGGCAATTTGAGCGGCAGTGTGAAACTTGATTTTGAGACGTATGTACAGCGGACTTATTTCCGGCAGATCATTCAGGCGGCAAACCGCAGGCTGGCGCGGATGACATCAAATGAATTTATTTTACAGTGCAGGGAGATTCAGGATCTGAGCAGTCAGGGACAGGCCGGCCTTGATCTGGATGTCTATGATCTGGTGACAGATTCTGTCAGAGATGTGAAGTCTCTCTCAGGAGGAGAATCCTTCATGGCAGCTTTGTCGATGGCATTGGGACTTGCAGATATTATCCAGAATACGGCGGGAGCTGTAAGTCTGGAGACGATGTTTGTAGATGAAGGATTCGGATCTCTGGATGATGCATCAAGAGACCGTGCAATTCAGATTCTCAAAGAACTTGCAGGAGAGAAAGGACTGGTTGGAATCATTTCCCATGTAAATGAATTGAAAGAGCAGATTGACTGGAAATTAAATATTACAAAGACAGAGCATGGAAGTCAGGCAAAATGGGAAATCTAAAAGCATAAGGCAATAATAGGGACAGCTACGAAGAAGGACAGAATACAGGCAGGTGCAGAAAATGAAACAAAATGGAATGAGAGAAAGAAAAGGAAGGATTTCAAGATACGGAAGAAGGATGTTGGCAGTTCTGCTCAGCGCAGGGATGCTGCTGACAGAGACTCTTCCGGTATTCGGAACAGAAAATACGGAGGAAACGGCACGCCCACATCAGCTTTATTGCACAGTACTTGGAGACAGTATTGCGAAAGGTTACACTTGCGATAAATCCTGGATGGAGAATTATGGAAGTCTGGCAGCAAAGGAAATAGCATATAGCGAAGGGTGCAGATATATTTATCACAATTATGCAAGAACAGGTCTTGATACAGCAGGATTGAACGAAAAGTATTTGTCAAAGCAGGATGTGCAGACGAATCTTGCAAAAGCAGATGTTATTTTTATAACAATTGGTTCGAATGACCTGCTCAACGAATGTAAGCGTGTGGTTCAGGAAATCCTGAAGACAGATACAAAATTTAAAAGTGCGGATGAGGCACTTGCATCTTTGAAAGAGTCTGTAAAGAAGAATCCGCTGCTTGTGCTGAGTGCGATCAACGCGTTGAACAACTGGGATTATAATTCCTTTGAAAAAGAATGGATCCAGATGATGAAGACAGTAAATTCATTGAAAAAGGACGATGCAAAAGTGATCGTGACTACAATTTATAATCCGGCAGGAAATATGAAGCTTCCATCTACGCTGAATAAAATTGTAGAAGACATTATTGAAAATATGAACGCGATCATTGAAAAACGTGCGGGAAAATACGATTATGAAGTTGCGGATGTGTATCAGTCATCTGTGACATCTCATCTGCAGAAAGACGGAGTACATCCGGATTTTCAGGGGCAGCAGATCATTGCAGATCTGGTTTGTAAGGAATACGAAAAGTAAAAAAGAAGCATTCTTTGTGTTGGTTCTTATATGGAACAATGCAGAGAATGCTTTGTTGTATATTAGGAAAGTCCTTTCCTAATATACAACAAACGCTCCGCTCAGGATGCGCACTGCGGTGTACAAGGTAGGTGTCGCAAGCGACCGCCGCAGGCGCAAGAATGTGCCGAGGCACATTCTTTGTTTCAAGAAATAGAACTGTCACATTTATAACACAAAACATTCACAGAATCCTGATACTTTTGAAAGGTCAAAAATCTCGGTTTGTCTGCATAGATATAGACTGGAAGAAATATAGGGAGGTAAGACTTTGATAGAAGTAAAGAATCTTGTGAAGAAGTATGGAAATCATACAGCAGTAGATCATTTAAACTTCACAATAGAGGAAGGACATGTCTACGGCTTTCTTGGACCGAATGGGGCGGGAAAATCAACAACGATGAATATTATGACAGGGTACCTCGGTGCTACCGAAGGAGAAGTGCTGATCAACGGTCATGATATTCTGAAAGAACCTGAGGAGGCGAAAAAGCAGATTGGTTATCTGCCGGAATTGCCACCGTTGTATATGGAGATGACAGTCCGTGAATATCTGGAATTTGTGGCGGAGTTGAAAGGAATCGCTAAGAATAAAAGAGAAGAGTCTATCAATGAAGTAGAGAAGATGATGAAGATCTGGGAAGTGGAAAACCGTTTGATCAGGAATCTGTCGAAAGGATACCGTCAGAGAGTCGGACTGGCACAGGCAGTGCTTGGATTTCCGGAGATCATTATTCTTGATGAACCAAGTGTCGGACTTGATCCAAAACAGATCATAGAGATCCGTGAACTGATCCGTCAGCTTGCGAAGAAACATACGGTGATCCTGAGTTCTCATATTCTGGCGGAAGTCCGTGAAGTCTGCGATTATATTTTGATCATTTCCAAAGGAAAACTGGTCGCAAGTGACACACCGGAGAACCTGGAACGGAATCTGGGAGATTCTGATCTGATTGAGATCGAGACGAAAGCAAGCCCAGACGAAGTTCGAAGAATTCTTGAGACAGTAGATGGAATTCGAAGCATTTCTACAAAGTATCTGGAAAATGGAATTACATGGGCTCAGATTCAGGAGAAGAAAAATACAGATATACGTGAGAAAGTATTTCAGGCATTTGCACAGAATCATCAGCCACTACTGAAACTGAATCCGCTGCAGGTAAGTCTTGAAGATGTCTTTATGGAACTGACGCAGAGCGATAGGGCAGCAGAAGAATATGCAGAAAAGGCGAAGAAGAAGGAAACGGAGGACATGAAAGATGCTGGCGATTTATAAAAGAGAAGTACGCTCCTATTTTCAGTCTATGGTGGGATGCGTGTTTGTTGCATTTCTTATTGCATTTACAGGAATCTACTTTATGGCATATAACCTGACAGCCGGATATCCATACTTTTCCTATACGCTTTCAGGTACACTGATCGTATTTATAGTAGGGATTCCGCTGATCACGATGCGCAGTTTTTCAGAAGAGCGTAAAAATAAGACAGATCAGCTGCTTCTGACAGTTCCGGTCAGTCTGTGGAAGGTTGTGCTTGGAAAATATCTTGCAATGGTAACGGTAATTGGAATCCCGAATGTGATTTTCTGTGCGTTCCCATTAATCATTAAGGCACAGGGAACTGCATATCTGAAAGTAGATTACATATCCATCGGGGTATTCTTCCTGTTGGGTTGTGTATATGCGGCAATCGGCATGTTCCTGTCTGCTCTGACGGAAAGTCAGATGATCGCATTTATCAGTACATTTGGTATTCTGCTTATCTTGTATCTTTGGAATGGAATTCTTTCCATGCTTCCAAGCAGTGCAGTCAGCGGATTGGTCGGTGTGCTTATCATTCTGACTCTGATTGTTGTTTATATTTATCAGATGACAGGAAATATAGTGATTGCCGGTGTGATCGAAGCAGTTGGTGTGATCGCCGGTGTGGTCGTGTACTTTGTGAAATCAAGCCTTTATGAAAACCTGCTGACAAAGATGCTTGGAAGACTGGCACTTGCAGATGTATTTACGGATATCACTTCGAACAGTATTGTAGATATAACAGGAATCGCGCTGTATCTTTCACTGATCGTAGTCTTTGTGTTCCTGACAGTACAGGCAATCCAGAAGAGACGTTGGAATTAGGAGGGCATGAAAGTGGATAGAAGAAAGAAAACAACAGGAAAGATCAAAGGGATGTTCCACACCTCCGGTACAAAGCACGGATCTTACAGTGTGGGGCTGACAGTACTTGTAATCGCGATTGTTATTGTGTTCAATCTGGTAATCGGACAGATCCCGGAAGCTTATCGCAATCTGGATATGAGCAGTACAAAGATTTATGAAATTTCAGATACAACAAAGGATCTGCTGAGCGGATTGAATGATAAAGTCGATATGAAAGTTCTTGCGGTAAAGAAAGACACGGATGACAGGATTAAGACATTTATCAGTAAATATGCAGCACTTTCAGATAAGATCAATGTTGAGTGGATCGATCCGGTTCTGCATCCGTCAGCATTGACAGAGTATAATGCATCCGAAAATACAATCGTTGTATCTTGTGAAGCAACAGGAAAGACAACAACTATTTCTTTTGACAAGATTCTTGTTATGGATATGTCTTCCTATTATTCAGGAAATGCATCTTATTCAGAATTTGACGGAGATGGTCAGTTGACAAGCGCGGTGAATTATGTGACAAGTGATGTGCAGAAGACAATCTATAAAGTAAGCGGGCATGGAGAGGCGGAACTGTCATCTACAGTTACAGATTTGATGAGTAAAAATAATTACACGCTGACAGAGCTGAACCTTCTGATGGCAGATTCCATTCCGGATGATTGTGATCTTCTGCTTATGAATGCACCGATGAATGACCTTTCAGAAAATGAAGTGACACTTCTGACAAATTATCTGGCAGCAGGCGGAAAAGTGATGTGTCTGCTTGGGGATAAAGTTCTGACAGATCTTCCGAATCTGGCAAGTGTGCTTAAAGTGTACGGAATTGAGGGCACGGATGGTTATATAGCGGATCCGGCAAGATGTTATCAGAACCAGCCATATTATATCTTCCCACAGCTGAATGTATCCGGTGATCTTGCGAACGGAATCAGTTCTCAGATGGTGCTTTTGACGAATGCACATGGAATGACATTGACAGATCCGACACGAGATACGATAACAACAAGTGCATTTATGGAGACATCGGAAAATGGATACGCAGTAACAGAGTCCGAACAGAAACAGGGGACGTATGAACTTGGAGTTGTCGCAACAGAGACAATTTCTTCGGGAGATGATTCTTCTTCGGATAGTTCAGATGCCGAGGCAACAGATACAACAACTGATGATAGTGAAAGTACGGAAGATTCTGAGGAAAGTAGTACAACAGAAGCCCGTCTGACGGTGATCTCCGCAGGAAGTCTGATCGATCAGAATATTACAGATGCATTTTCACAGCTTGAGAATACACAGATCTTTATGAATGCAGTAAGTGCAAACTTTGACGGAGTACAGAATCTGTCCATTGAGGCAAAGAGTCTTGGAACAGAGTATAATACGATACAGCATGCCGGTCTGTTCAGCCTTCTTGTAATCTTTGGAATCCCGGCAGTGATTCTGATCGCCGGATTCAGCGTATGGTTCAGAAGAAGAAAAGCTTAAGGAGGAAGAAAATTAGAATGAAGAAAAAGAAAGGGCCATTGATTCTGATCGGTGTTCTGGTGTTGCTCCTTATCCTCTATTTTGCCTTAAGCACATGGAATAAGAAGCAGGATTCCCAGGAAGAAGAAACGGTGAAAGTGACAGACCTGAAGACCTCAGAGATTACCGGGGTGAAATATGATCTTGGTACGGGTGAAATGAATTTTGAGAAAGACGGAGATACCTGGTACTATACCGCAGATAAAGATTTTCCATTGCGTCAGAGTTATCCGAAGACAGTGGCTGATGCTATGGGACAGTTGAGTGCGGATCGAGAACTTGAGGATGCGGATGCGCTGGAAGAATATGGATTAGATCATCCGACTTATACAGTTACACTGACAGATGAAGATGGAACTGTGACAACAATCAAGGTTGGGAATGCGACCGGAAATGATTACTATGCAACAGTGGACGATACAGAAAAGGTTTATACAATTCCGGCAACTTCATTGGATGATATCCAGACAGAACTGGATCAGATTGCTCAGCTGGATACTTATCCAAGTATCGGAAGTGGAAATCTGAAAAAAGAAGTGATCACACAGAACGGTGAGACAACAACTTATGATTCCGAAAATGAGGATCAGGCAGAAGATGTTGCGGCAGTAGCCGGAGGTCTTGGCGCCGCAACTCTGTCAGAGGTAGCAGACTATTCTGTAGACGATGCGGGTCTCGCAGATTATGGCTTGGATGATACTTCCAGAATAACGGTAGAAGTCACTTATACAAGTGATGCTAAAGATCAGACAATGACACTTTATATCGGTGGTGAAAATGGAAGTGGAGACAGATATGTCATGATAAATGATTCTAGAATTGTTTATCTGATTTCTGATGAAATCTGCAAAAATATTTTGAATCAATAAAGAATGGTAATCGTTCAGAGGAAAGTGAAAAATTCGGTATATTTCCTCCGGGCGGTTACCACATTTTATATTTATTTAATTGACTTTTATTCGAAAACAGCGCAGAATAAA
>OLSJ01001236.1_pt1 | contig 16332 bp, 18 predicted proteins | sample 1672151 | NCBI WGS metagenome assembly OLSJ01 (sample SAMEA3136653, study PRJEB25190) | human gut metagenome | biome: human gut; feature: human-associated habitat; material: faeces | place: Austria | collected 2013 | reverse complement strand
AAGAAAGATACTTAAAATTAAAAAAAGATTTTATTGTTTTATATCTTGCAAGAAATGGAATCATGACTTTTTTAATTACACTTTTTACATTTAGTTTGGATTTATCGAATTATTATCAAATATCCTTTCCAGCAACAATATCATACATCTTTTTTAATAATATTTTTACATTAATGTATTTTTGCTTATTATGGATTTTTAATTATTTGCTTTTTGAATTGTTTAAAATCATTAATGATTGGTATGATGAAAATCATTATCAAACATTAAAATTTATGTATCATGAACATAATTATTCAATCTCATGGATGATGTATGTAATCATGGCTATTTTACTTGTTATTATACAAATTGTTCAATTGCCAACATTATTTCATATAGATGCTTATTTGATGTTTGGATTTATGATTTTACGTTCATTGAAACAAATATATAAAAATAGACTCTAAGAGTCTATTTTAATAAATGACTAAGACTGTCAAGTAATTCATCTTTTGAGCTTAAAGAATTATAATAAGTTTCAAAAAGAACACCAAGCCCTGGTAAGACGGTTTCTTCTTTAGAAGCAATACCACTTTCAATAATCTCTTTAAGTTCACTACTTGAACAAGCATGTAGTCTTTGAAATATAGCTTGTCGAATATCCATTTTATCACTCCTTAAAAAGAGTGACCCAAAAAGGAGAAAAATATACATGGTAGAAACTAAAATAATTATTTTAGATCAACAAGAAATTGTTTATAAAATTCATTATAAAAGAATTAAGAATTGTTATTTAAGAGTAGAAAAAGGAGAAGTGGTGATTCGTTGTTCACCGCTGTTTTCTCAAAGTGAAATAGAAAAATTGATTAGAAATCATCAAGAAGAAATACTTGAACAAATAAAAGGATATGTTCCTAAATATAACTATCAAGAAGATGGTTATGTTTATTTGTTTAATCAAAAATATCAAATTGTTTTAAAAGATATGAATATCAAAAAATGTGCCATTCATGATCGTCAAATCTATGTTTATTCAAAAAATATCCAAGCAACCATTGAAATGTTTTTAAAACAAGAATTGATGAATTATTTAAAAGAAAGAATAGATTTTTATTTAAGTACGAGCTTTCATCATGCTTTTCCTGAAATTCAAATTAAGAAAATGAAAAGAAGATGGGGTGCTTGTTTTTATCAAAAAAATAGAGTGTGCTTTAATTTAGTATTAGCACATATTGATTATGCTTTAATTGATTATGTTATTGTTCATGAACTTTGTCATTTTCTTGAAGCAAATCATTCAAAAGCATTCTATCATGAAATAGAAAAAAGAATGCCAGATTATAAAGAAAGAGAAAGATTATTAAAGGATGTGGGTATATGATTACGTCAATGCAAAATAAAACGGTTAAAGAATTATTAAAATTAAAACAAAAGAAATATCGAAAAGATTATTATTTAGTAGAAACAAATCATTTAGTAGAGGAAGCAATCAAAGCTAAACAAACAGATTTGATTATTTCAACTGAACCGGTTGATTTAGGTGTAGAAAATTTAGTGGTATCTAAAGAAATTATGGAAAAACTTGCTTTTACTAAAACACCTCAACCTATTATGGCAAGATGTTTTATTCAAAAAGATAAGAAATTAGTTGATGGAAAAAGATATTTGATTTTAGATTATCTACAAGATCCTGGAAATATTGGAACACTTATTCGTACAGCACTTGCTTTTGGCATAGATCAAGTGATTTTATCTAATGAATGTGTGGATCTTTATAATGATAAATTACTGCGATCAATGCAAGGAGCACACTTCCATCTTTCTTGTCTTTATGGGGATTTAAAAGAAATTATTCCTGCTTTAAAAGAAAAAGGTGTCTGTGTTGTAGGCAGTGCTTTAGAAAATGGAAGACCTATTCATGAAATTAAAAAACAAGAAAAAATGGCCTATGTTTTAGGAAATGAAGGGAATGGGATGGAAAAAGAGATTATCGACATTTGTGATCAAATTGCCTATATTCCAATTACAACCATTGAATCATTAAATGTGGCTGTGGCAGGAAGTATTATGATGTATCATTTTCAAGGAGAATAGATATGGATAAGATATTATTTTTTGACATTGACGGGACACTAGGACAACATGGTGTTATTACAGAATCGAATTTAAAAGCACTGCATTTATTAAAAGAAAAAGGATATAAGACTTTTATTTGTACGGGAAGAGCTCCATTTTATGCCAAACGTTTATTTGGTGATCTTGTTAGTGGAATTATTAGTTGTAATGGACGTTATATTCTTTATGAAGGAAAGAAGCTTTATAGTAGAGCTTTTACTAAGGAACAATTAGATTATTATGTACATAAGCTTGATCAAGGAAAACTAGGGGCGATGTTTGTTAGTGATGATAAAGCTTTAAAATATCATTTAGATCAAAAACAAGAAGTTGATTTAGAAAAGGAATATGGTATTGAACATCTTGTTGATTCTTTAGAAGGAGATTTTTATACATTTGATATGTTTTATCAAAGTCAAGAACATTATCAAACAATGGTTGAAATCTTTAAAGAAGATTTAATTATTAATGATCATGGCGGAATGGGTTCTTGTGATTGTTCAACAATTGAATTTGATAAAGGCAGTGCGATTGCCTATCTATTAGATTATTTCCATATTGATAAGGATAATGCTTATGCATTTGGCGATGGTTATAATGATCAAGCGATGTTTAGAGAAGTAGGACATGGCATTGCGATGGGTAATGCAGTAGATGTTTTAAAAGAAAAGGCAACTTATATTACCGATAATTTTGATCAAGAGGGTATTTTAAAAGCACTTTATCATGAAAAAGTGCTTGATGAAAAATAAAATTAATAGAAGTAAATCCAGAAGAATGACTTCTGGATTTATTGTTTATAGGATTCTTTTGATTAAATTAACTTTTCTTTTTTCGTAAAACAATTGTTCCTGCAACAACAATAACACTTATGATAAGTAGTGAAGTATAAAGGGTAATATTTGTATTATCACCTGTTTTTACAGCCTTGGATTGTGTGTTTTTAGTAGTGGCTTTTGTTTCTTTTTTTACTGTTTCAGTTGTTTTTGGCTTTTCTGTTTCTACTGGAGCTTGTGTTATTGAAATCTCTACAGGAATATATGCAGACTTAGAGTCATAGATTTCTGTTTCATCTAGACAAAAAACAAAATACATTTCAATTTGTTTGATTTTTGTCCAATCGAGTGGGTCATTAGAACCGATTAATGTTTTTACATTTTTTAAATCATCATTTTTGAAAGTAATTGTACCGTTTCCGTTTTCGTCAAGATCAATTTTGGGTTCTACATAAATTCCACCTAAAGATGCTGAATCATCCCAAACATACATTTCCGATAATTTAATTGTTGTGTTGTTTTTTGATTGAACATTTAAAACAATATTATTTTCTCCAGTCCATTTATCCATAGCTAAAGTAATAGAAGGCTTATCTTTCTCTGAAATTACAGTATTTCCTTCTGGTTGATGTGTTTTTTCTGCATAAACAACTGTAGATAAAAGTGTAGTTAAGGATAATGCAAGTAATGCTTCTAAAACTAATTTTCTTTTATTTATATTCTTTTCCTTTTCAATGAAACTTATCCTCAATAACAATACTAAATGATTATTTTTTTAGATAAAATTATCTGTTTAATGTATTGTACTTTTTTATCTGAGAGTCAATATTTATTAGTGAAAAGTAAATATTAATGATAAAATTTGTAAGCGCTTTTTGAATGAAAATAACAATAAAAAGTAGCTTCTATGATAAATAATTGTTAATTTAATAAAAAGCATTGACATATGTATATATGTATAATAAAATGTATATACAAATAAGAAAGGAGAAACGGAATGAAAAGAGATTACGGAGATATGTATCAATACATATTAGAATCAAAAAAAGCGGTTAGAAATATTATTTCTAACCATGAAGAAATCTTTCATGATGCTATTGAATACTTTTTTAATGGCAACTATGAACAAATTTATGTGATAGGATCTGGTACATCTTATCATGCTGCATTAGCTGCAAAAAATTTAATGGAAAAAGTATTACAAATGAAAGTATTTGCTTCATATCCTATTGTATTTAAAGATGAAAGAATTTTCAACAAAAATACTTTAGTTATGGGACTTTCACATGCGGGAATGTCGGCATCAACAATTGCGGGGTTGGATAAAGCAAAGGCAAATGGTTTTGGAACAATTGCGATGACTGCTGAAAAAGGAAGACCGGTTGAACATCATGGTGATGTAAAACTATATGTTGATATCGGGGAAGAAAAAGCAGGCCCAAAAACAAAAGGGTATATTGGATCAATTGTAACATTTATGATTTTTGCTTTAAAGGTTGCGTTAAGGCAAGAAAAAATCACACAAGATGAATTTGATGATTATTTAAGAAGAATGCAAGCAAGTGCGGATGCAATTCCAGATATTGCTGAAGCTACGTCAAAATGGTATTTACAAAATAGAAATGATTTAATGAAATGCCGTCGTTTATATGTCATTGGTTATGATAATTGTTTAGCGGATATGATGGAAGGAACATTAAAAATTTGTGAAGCAGTGCGATATAGTGTTCAAGGTTTTGAGTTAGAAGAGTTTATGCATGGTATTTATCATTGCATTGATGAAGATACTTATATGTTATATGTATGCTCAAAGGGTCAATATTATGATCGTATTCTAAGATTGAAAAGATATTTTGAAGAAGAAAGACATAGTCACAATTTCTTGATTACACATGAAAACACGAATAATTCAAAGGATTTAGTTTTTCCGTTTACAGATGATCAAGAATTTGCTGTATTGCAATACATTGTTCCAATGCAAGTACTAGCTAGAAAACTTTCATTAGATTTAGGGATTGATTGTAATATACCAAGTGATCCACAATTTCATTTTAAAATGAATAGTTATTTAAAAGAAGGATAGGTGAATTAAATGGCAAACATTATTTTGTTTTCGCATGGACAACTGGCAACAGGATTAGCAGATTCTTGTAAACTTATTATTGGAGAAAATCATTTTAAAGTTTTAAATATTTTATTGGATCAAAATATTCAAGAAATTAAAAATAACTTAGATGTAATGATTCAATCGTTTGATGATAATCAACCAGTTATTGTTGTTACTGATATTCCTGGAGGAAGTACAACACAAACAGCTATTCAAAGAATTTCAGATAACAAGTTGCTTTATGTTGTAACTGGCATGAATTTAGGATTAGTAATGAGTTTATCTTTTTTATCACTTTCACAAGATGATGAAGATAATAAAAATAAAATTAGAGATGCGATTGAAGAATCAAAAAAGGGAATCTATTTAGTTAATGATGTTATAAGTTGTAATGATGAATTATCAGACGATGATGATTTATAAAAGGGGGATAAAAAATGATAGAAGTATTAAGAGTAGATGATAGGTTATTACATGGACAAGTTGCTGTATCTTGGACACGCCATTATAAGGTGGATGTTATTTTAGTAGCTAATAATCATTTAATTACTGATAAAGATATGCAAGTTGCATTTAGATTAGCTACACCATCAGGAGTAACACTTTCAATGAAATCTTTACAAGGAGCGGTTAATGTTATTAATAATCCAAAACATGCAATGCGTAAAATTATGGTCATTACTAAAGATTTGAATGATGCAAAATTTGTGTGTGAACAAACTAATGGAGCAATTAAAGATATTTTATTAGGTGGACTTAGAAATGGAGAGGGTAAAAAAACAAATAGATATGAATTCATATATGAGTAAAAATGATATTCATGTTATGGATGAACTTGAAAAAGAAGGATATCATGTTTTTATGCAATCTGTTCCTACTTCCCAAAAATTAAGTACAGAAGAAATTAAAGATAAATTTAATAAATAGAAAGGGGAATAATAATGAGTATAGTTCATGCTTTACTACTTGGTTTGTTAGGTGGTATTGGAATATGGGATAGTAGAATTGGCGGTATGTGGATGTTAGATCGTCCATTAGTATTAGGTCCAATTGTAGGTTTGATTTTAGGTGATTTTAAAACAGGGATTATTGTTGGCGGTTCGTTAGAATTAATTATGATGGGAATTGTTGGAATTGGTTCTGCTACACCACCTGATACAGTTTCTGGTGCAATTTTGGCAACAGCATTTGCAATTGTATCTAAGTTAGATGTCTCAGCAGCGGTTGCTTTAGCTTTACCGATTGCTACATTAGGACAATTGGTGGGTATTTTTGTAAGAACTGCTAATGGTTATTTTGTACATATGGCAGATAAAGCTGCTGAAAATGCGGATTTTTCTGGAATTGATAAAGCTTTATGGGGAGGCGCAATTTTATTTTTTGTAAGTTATTTCTTATTAGTATTTTTAGGCGCATTTTTAGGATCTTCAGTTATTGGTGCATTTGTTAAAATGATTCCTCAATTTGTCACAGATGGGTTAAATGCAGCAAGTGGTATGTTACCAGCTTTAGGTATTGCAATTTTAATGCAATTATTATTTGATAAGAAAAATGCGGCATTTTTCTTTATTGGATGGGCGATGACAGCATTATTCTCTGTTAATACAGTGGGAGCAGCTGTTGTTGGAACTGCAATAGCTTATACAATTTATCAATATACAATCTCTAATAAGAATCATAACAATTCTGTTGATATGATCTCTGATGATTTAGGAGGAGAATTATAATGGAAAATAAAGAACTCGAAACTCAAGATACGGTTATGACACCAGATGTATATAGAAAAACATTTTGGCGAACATTTCCTTTGCAAGCATGTTTTTGTTTTGAACGTATGCAAAATGTTGGTTTTGCTTACATGATGATTCCAGCATTAAAAAAGTTATATAAGAATAAAAAAGATATTTCAGATGCTTTAAAAAGACATTTAGCTATTTTTAATACGACTCCTGCAGTTGTCAGTTTTATTGCTGGTGCGGCAATTGCCATGGAAGAAAAATTTAAAAAAGCTAAAGATAAAGGCGAAGAAGTTGATGAGGAATCAATTAATGCTGTAAAAGCTGCTTTGATGGGTCCGCTTGCTGGAATTGGTGATTCTTTTTTCTGGGGAACATTTAGAATTATTGGTGCAGGTATTGGGACAAGTCTAGCTGCTAAAGGAAGCATTTTAGGAGCTATCTTATTCTTATTGATTTATAATGTTCCACATTTGATTGTTCGTTATTTTGGGTTGAAAATTGGTTATAAAAGTGGAGTTGGATTTTTAGCAAGTATGAATGAAGGTGGTATGGTTGCAGTATTAACTGAAGTTGCTAAAATACTTGGTCTTATTGTAGTTGGATCTATGTGTGCTTCCATGGTTACAATTACAACACCATTTGTATTTAAACTAAATGGAACAAAAATTGTTTTACAAGATATTTTTGATGGTATTATTAAAGGTTTCTTACCATTAGGATTTACATTTATTATTTATGCATTATTAGAAAAAGGAATGAAAAGTACTACATTATTATGGGGAATCTTAATCCTTGGTATTGTATTATCTTTCTTTGGTATTTTATAATGAAAACAAATATGTATGATTATATATGTGAAACACCGGATGTTCTAACATATATTATTAATAATAGAAAAGAAATAGTTCAAGAATTTGTAAATGAATATAAGGATAAAAAGATTGATCAAATCTATGTGATTGGTTCTGGAACATCATATCATGCTGGATTATCTGCAAAAAATTATTTAGAAGAAATCTTAAATATAAAAGTTTTTTGTATGTATCCTACACAATTTTCTAGAAGTGAAAAAGTATTTAATAAAAATACATTAGTCATTGGTATGTCACAAGGTGGACAAAGTTTATCGACAGTTGAGGGATTAGATGCAGCTTCAAAACGAGGCTTGATGACAGCATCTGTTTCAGAAAATCCTACTGCTTTGATTTTTGAACATGCACAAACTCAAACAAGAATTGAAGTTGGAAATGAAAAATGCGGTGCAAAAACTAAAGGATATGCTGGAACAACCGTAACGTTGATGATGATGCTAAGTGAACTTGCTATTATTAAGGGAATTTTAAAAGAAGAAAAATTCAAACTCTATAAAGAAAGAATGTTTAATGTAATTCATAATATGCCATTAGTTGTAGATGCAGCTACAAAATGGTATGGAAGAATCAAAGATGAGTTCTTACCGGCAAAAAGAATTATCGTTGTAGGATATGATGGTAATTATGCAGATGTTTTAGAAGGTGCTTTAAAAGTTTTAGAAACTGTGCGCCAAGGTGTAACAGGATATGATATTGAAGAATTTTTCCATGGAATTTACAATTCTATTACAGAAAGTGCACATATCTTTTATCTTGCTTCTAAAGGTGATTATAAACCACGTACTTTGAAACTTATAGAAATATTAAAAGAATGGACACCTCATAATTATTTGATTGCATCACCAGAAGAGATTGAAAACCAAAATAAAAATGATTGCATTGTTGAATTTGTTGAAGATCCATTATTTTCTCCTTGGGAATACATTATTCCAATGCAAGTTTTAGCTTGTTTAGCACCACAAGATTTGGGAATTAATCCAGATATTCCAAAAGATCCACAATTTCATGCACGAATTGGAAGTAAAAAACTTGACGGATTAAGAGACCAATATAAGAAATAACGCGAATTAAAAGAAAAATGTATAAATAGAGGTTTTAAAATGAAATTACTTGCAACAGATATGGATGGAACATTTCTAAGAGATGATAAATCCTACAATGATGAATTTAATGATTTGTATAAACAAATGTTAAAACAAGGAATTCAATTTTAATTGCTTCAGGCAATCAATATGAAGCCCTTGCTTGTAAATTTGATGAAGAAATAAAAAATGATCTTTATTATCTTTGTGAAAATGGTACAAAGATTGTTTATCAAGGAAAAACACTTTATAAAAAAGCTTTAGAAAAACAAGATGCTCAAGAAGTTCTAGATATTTTAAAAGAAGATCAAGAATGTATGCTAGTCGTTTCAGGAGACAAGCATGCTTATATTTCTAAAAGCTTTGCAGATAAAAAAGATTTTATTTCATTGTTTATGAAAAATGTTCAATTTGTAGAAAGCTATGATGATATTGAAGATGATATCTTAAAATTCTCTATCGCAAGCTTTGATGATCAAATGGAACAAAGAATTGAAAAGATTCAAAAACAACTAAAACCACATTTAAAATTAGTAACAACAGGTAATGTTTGGTTTGATATCTTTTATAAAGATGTGAATAAAGGAACAACTTTAACACATCTTTTAGAAATCTTAAAGATTAAACCAGAAGAAGCAGGAGCCTTTGGCGATCAAATGAATGATTATGAAATGTTACAAACTGTAAAATATGGTTATGCGATGGCTAATGCCATGACACCTGTTAAAGAGGTTGCTTATCAAGTGATTGATAGTAATGAAAATGATGGCGTTATTTTAAAGATAAAAGAAATTTTAAAAGGAAAGTGTTAAAATAACTTTTGAAACATTCATAACGCACATAAAAAAGGTGTGAGAGATGATAAAAAATCATCATTGTTTAAAATATCAACGATGATATCAAAAGAAGCAACAGAGTAAGGACCATGTCTTCAATCAAGACAGCGTGGGTAGAATTACAGGAAGGATATTTGAGTCTTAATACCCTGATGGTGTGATTTCAATCAAAGATATCGATATGGCGGTCATAGTAGGCATGAATGATTAAACCATTGGAATGACAGTTTTGGCATTAAAGATGATTAAAATTCAAAAAAACGATTTTATCATATTGAATTTGAGAAATATACTTGATTTTGTTTGAAAGTTTTATTATTATCATCGTGTTCTTATGGAATGGATAAACATCTCGCCTGCCAAAGTTAGATGTTTATCCATTTTTCTTTCTATAAATTTTTTGACCTTAAGAGTATGATAAATGATTTATGGAAATAACAAAATAGACATCAAGAAAATACCCCAAAAAAATTAACAGCCAAAAGTAAAATCCAGGAGCTGCTACCCCTGGATTATTTATAGCTTGAGAAATCCCCACAGTTTTTTAATTACACATAAAAATAATCCATTAAATGAGAATTGTTATTTAATTATCTTTAAAGATTGTTTTTAATGAATATGTGTATTGATCTCCTCGATAATAGGTAGAAATATATTCGAAAGGAGTTCCATCTGATAAAAAAGTAACATGTTGACTTTTAAAAAGAGCTATATTGTCAACCTTTAATAACTCTTTTTGTTTTTTTGTTGGCATAACAGCTGAATATTGTGCATCAATACCTTGAATTTGATACCCAAGCTTCTTTATATATTTGTAAAGAGAGTTTTCTAAGACCTGGATGTCTAGAGATGGAATGATATGCGTTGATAGATAAGTATAACTAATTGCTATTGGAATATTATCACCGGTTCTAAGACGTACAAAATAGTGGATAAAGTCTTCATCTGATAGTTTTAAAGCATCTCTCACATGAGGAACTTCTTTGCCTTTAACAAGTTTATATCCAATTAGTTTTGCTCCGGGTACTTTGCCAGTCGAAATCATATCTTCTGTAAAACTTCCAGTAGATCCAAGCTGTAAATTTTTTATTGTTCGATAATCTTTCACAAATGAGCCTTTTCCAGCAATTCTTTCAACGAGACGTTTTTCACATAACATCATAATAGCTTTATTAACAGTCATTCTAGACGCATTATACATTTCACATAGATTTTTTTCTGTTGGAATTTGATCACCAGGATTTAATTCGTTGTTTTTGATTTGTGATTCTAAATCACTCATTATTTTTATATATTTTGGATTCTTTGACATTTTTTTACCTCTTACATATCGATTATACCATATTTATAAATGTATATACAATTATTATGTAGGCGATTTCAGAAATATGAAAAAATATGAAAATATGCTTTTAAAAGAGACTTGTTTTGTTAGGGAAATTTGATATAATAGTGGGGAATATAAATCGTTGATATGGATTAGTAAATGGATGATGCTGTTTTAGAGAGGGAGAAGTGCTGGAAACTCCTACAGATAATTTATTGAATTCACCATGGAGAGCACCTAATCAGTGACGTGAGACTGCGTTAATGTTTAATTAAGAGCATGTTTTAAACATGAATTAGGATGGTACCGCGATCAACTCGTTCCTATTGGAATGAGTTTTTTTATGTTTGAGGAGGAAATAAAGTGGAAAATGAATTATTAAAGATTAAAGATGAAGCTTTAGAAAAAATTGAAGCTTGTTCATCTTTAAAAGAATTAAATGATATTCGTGTTCTTTATTTAGGGAAAAAAGGTCCTATTCAAGAAGCTATGAAATCGATGAAAAATATGGACCCTGATCAAAGAAAAACATTTGGTCAAACAAGTAATAAAGTTAAACAAGAATTATCTAAAGCAGTTGAAGATAAAAAAGAAGTTTTAGAACATCAAGCTATTATTGATAAAATCAATAGTGAAACTATTGATTTATCATTACCAAGTTATAAATTAGATCAAGGAACAATGCATCCTTTATCAATCATTGTTTCTCAACTTGAAGAATTATTTTTAGGTATGGGATATCAAATTGCTGAAGGTCCTGAAGTAGAAAGTGATTATTTTAACTTTGAATTAATGAACTTACCAAAAGGACATCCTGCAAGAGATATGCAAGATACTTTCTATATTGATGAAAATACTTTAATGAGAACACATACTTCTCCAGTGCAAGCACATACCTTACTTGCTGCCAAAGGGAAAGGACCTATTAAAGTTATTTGTCCTGGTAAAACATATCGTAGAGATGATGATGATGCCACACATTCACATCAATTCATGCAATGTGAAGGTCTTGTTGTTGATAAAAATATCACGCTTGCTGATTTAAAAGGAACATTAGAAGTATTTGCAAGAAGATTCTTTGGAGAAAAACGTGAAATTAGATTACGTCCATCTTACTTCCCATTTACTGAACCATCAGTAGAAGTAGATATCTCTTGTCATCATTGTGGTGGTAAAGGATGTGCTATGTGTAAGGGAACTGGATGGATTGAAATCTTAGGTGCTGGTATGGTTAACCCTAAAGTTTTAGATATGTGTGGTTTTGATAGTAAAGAATATCAAGGTTTTGCATTTGGAATTGGAATCGAACGTGTTGCTATGTTGAAATACGGTATTGATAATATTCGTGATTTCTATAATGATGATTTAAGATTCTTAAACCAATTCCAAAGAGAGGAGTAAGAAAATGGAAGTCAGTTTAAATTTATTAAATAAATACGTTAAAATAGATGATCAAGATCCAAAAGAACTTGCTGATAAAATTACTTCAATTGGTTTAGAAGTAGAAGGGATGCATTCATTAGCTAATGGAAATAACATGACAATTGGTTATGTTAAAGAATGTGTTGATCATCCTGATAGTGATCATTTACATGTATGTCAAGTTGAAGTAAGACCTGGAGAAGTAACACAAATTGTTTGTGGTGCACCAAATGTTGCTGCTGGACAAAAGGTTATTGTTGCTAATCCTGGATGTGATTTAGGAGAAGGATTTGTCATTAAACAAAGTACAATTCGTGGCCAAGAATCAAATGGAATGATTTGTTCAATGGCTGAACTTGGTTTAGATCAACGTTTATTATCTCCTGAAGATAAAGATGGCATTCATGTTTTAGATGAAAATGCACCTGTAGGAAAAGATCCTTTAGAATATTTAGGATTAAAAGATACAATTTTAGATATTGGTTTAACACCAAATAGAGCGGATTGTATGGCTTTAACTTCACTTGCTTATGAAGTGGCTGCTGTTTTAAAAAGAGACGTTAACTTACCTGAAATTAAAGAAAAGGGAATGCCTGGAAGCAGCATTGAAGTTAAAGTAGAAACTGAATTATGTCCATTCTTTGGGGCTAAGCTTGTTAAAGGTGTCACTACAAAAGAATCACCTGCTTGGTTAAAAACAGCTTTACTTGCTTCTGGTATTAAACCAATTAATAACATTGTTGATATTTCTAACTATGTTATGTTAGAAACAGGTCAACCAATCCATATGTATGACTATGACAAATTAACTAAAAAAGAATTTGTTGTAAAAACTGGATTTGATGAAAAAGCAATCTTATTAGATGGTGAAGAATATAAACTTGAACCTAATGATATCATCGTTTCAACAGATAATGGTGTGGGTTGTGTCGCTGGTGTCATGGGTGCTGATAGTACTAAGATTGATGAAAATACACAAAATATCGTCATCGAAGTGGCTACTTTTGATGGACCAAGTTTAAGAGAAACAGCAAGACGTTTAAATTTATTAACAGATGCTTCTCAACATTATATTAAAGGGGCTTTAAATACTGCTAATTCTTTAAATATTTTAGAAAGATGTGCAAATTTATTAGAAGAACTTGCTGATGCTAAAGAAATCTATGAAACTGTTTCAACAACTCTTTATATTGAAGATAAATATGTTTCAGTTTCAACTCAACAAGTTAATGGATTACTTGGAACAAACATCCAAACAAATGAAATCGCAGAAATCTTTGACTCATTAAAATTTAAATATGAATTAAAAGAAGATACATTTAATGTTAAAATTCCAACTTATCGTAATGATATTACGATGGCAGCTGATTTGATTGAAGAAGTTGTGCGTATGTATGGTTTTGATAACATTCCATCAACTTTACCAGAAATGTCTATGACAATTGGAAAAAGAACAGAAATTCAAGAAAAGAAACATATGATGAAAGTCTTATTAAAAGATTTAGGATTACATGAAACATTAACATATTCATTAACATCACCATCACTTGTTCATGATTTCAATATTTTCCATGATCAAGAACCAGTTAAACTTGCAATGCCATTAGGTGAAGAAAGATCAGTGACAAGACAATCAATTATTGGTTCATTGTTACAAGTCATTAATTATAACCAATCAAGAAATATGAAAGATGTTCATTTATATGAATTATCAACAACATATTCAAAAGGCGTTGAATTACAAAACCTTGCGATTGCATGTACTGGTGAATACCATGGGTTATCATTTAAACAAATTTCATACAAAGCAGATTATTATTTAGTTAAAGGATTTGTAGAAACAATCTTTGAAAGATTAGGAATCAATGAATCACGTTATCGTTTAGAACGTGTAGAAAGTGATAATCAATCATTCCATCCTGGACGTAGTGCTTATATTAAAGTACAAAATGAAGTGGTTGGGGTCGTTGGACAAGTACATCCACTAATGGAAAAGAAATATGATGTTAAAGATGTTTATGTAGTTGAATTAAACTTATCTGCATTATTAAATATCAAAACAGGTAAAGTAAAATATCAACCAATTCCACAATATCCATCAGTTTCAAGAGATATTGCTTTAGTAATGGATGAATCAGTTCCAGCAAATGATGTTTGTCAAAAAATCATTAAATCAAGTAATAAACTTGTGAAAGCAACAAACATCTTTGATGTTTATGTTGGAGAACATGTAGAAGCTGGTAAAAAATCAGTAGCTATTAATTTAACTTTCCAAGATGATAAGAAAACATTAAAAGAACAAGAAATTAATGAAGCTATGGAAAAAATCTTAAAAGCTGTTGAAAAAGATTTTGGAGCAGTACTTAGAGGATAATCAAAAGAGGTGTCAAACACACCTCTTTTTTTATGGAAAAGTTAAAAGAAAAGTTTTCTAATTTGACGATAATATTGTCTACCAACATTAAGATCACTTGGTGTTGAAGAAAATGTCATAGTATAACGTGAATCATTAAAAAAAGTAGTTGTTGGATGTTTACCTGTATGATTTAAAATAATTCCATAACGACTTAAAGTATCAATAGATTTCTTTGAAAGACCTTCATTGACTAATAAGTTAAAAATATCTGTTAAATATCTATTTCGATTACCAACAGGAGGATTTTGTTCAAGAATTGTATGAATGATTTGTTGTTGTTTTTGATTATGATTATTTTTAAGTTCTTCTTTTAAAAGATAAAGAAGAAGATCTCTTTGTTCACCTTTGTAAAATTCTTTTTCATTTCCTTTTAAGATTAAAGGATAATATCCTTGTTGTTTAATATAACTTCCTAATTCTTCATTTTGATTTTCTAAAATCAATATTTGATTATTTAAATCATCAATATTTTTTTGTAAATTCTTTTTCTTATCTTCTAAAGCCAAGACTTGTTGTTCAATAGAAGAATTTTCGAGAAAATCATTTTCTTTATGATTTTCAATTATTTTTTTAATAATATGATGTTGAAAATCTTTCATATTATAAGGAAATGAATATGTACGTTGTAAAATATAACTTTGAATTTTTATTTTTACTTTTTCAATAAATTCTTGAGGAGATTCTTTTTTTAAAAAAGAAATTTTTTGAAATTCATGATTTAAATAAAGAATATAACTATTATTTCTTAAATGAAAATGGTTTTGAAATGCTTGATGAAAATTTTCATCTTCGCTTGTAAGAATATAAGCTGTTGATTGAATTTCAGTTAGAATCTCATTTTTAAAATCTTTTAAAGACATATTTAAATAAATAACAGGAAGAATTGTTTTATTTTCTACAAATTCAATAACTTGATTTAAATCATTCATATTTTTGATGTTTGGTTGAATATATGAAAAATGATCATTGTTTAAAAGATGACATTTATCAAGATATGTTATTAAATCGATAAATTGATTATTACGTTTATTAATAGAAAGATATATATTTTGTTTTGTTTCGTTAAAAATATATTCATAATCGTTATTTTGATATTGAATACAAAAAGCAATAGCTGATTCATCATGATAAATTGTGCAATTCTCTAAATGAATGATCAATGAGTCTAATATAAATTCATCTAAATAAAATAAATCTTGAATTATTTTTGTAAATTGAATAATAGTTAGATTTTTTACAGCAATCAAAGTTGATAAATGCTTCATAGTTGATGTTTCCTTTCAATAGACTTTAAAAGATCTCTTTTACGATAAGTATCATCAGGAGATAAATTCATTAAAGTTTTATGAATGATTGAAAAAATAAAGTCTTGATATTCTTTATAATTATCTTGATGAATCGTAATTAATGGAGATTCATCGTATTGTTTTAATAGATGATGATATTCTTGATTTATGTTTGTAAGTTTTTCAAGAATATCTTTTTTATTTTGGTATTCTTTTTGTAAATCAATGATGTCATTTTCAATATTCTTTATTTCATTTAAGAATAATTCTTGAACTTCTACAGATGATAATGCATCATCTTGATAAGATTGTAAAAGGTGAACTACTCCGACTTACACTTCGTTTAGAAGTCGGAGCTTCTTGCTTCAACCA
>OLSJ01001234.1_pt1 | contig 16354 bp, 18 predicted proteins | sample 1672151 | NCBI WGS metagenome assembly OLSJ01 (sample SAMEA3136653, study PRJEB25190) | human gut metagenome | biome: human gut; feature: human-associated habitat; material: faeces | place: Austria | collected 2013 | reverse complement strand
AAAAACTAATATATGCATACTCACTTGCGCCAACCTGACGGCGTTTTGAGAATGCGCCACGCAATTCATCAATTGCACATACCAGTCGTTCACGTTCGACGTCGTTCATTTCTTCAAAACGCATCGTTGCGTGACGCTGTTTTAACTGAGCATGGAAGCAAACCGTTAGCCGTTCGCGTTCCATCATCTGATTATAATAATCGCATGTCTCCTGCCAGCGAGGGACGGCCAGATGCTTACCAATTATCCGGCGCATAGCTGCTGGCTGTTTTTCGACGAGATTAAGTGTCATCACTGTCATTTCCAGACCCTCCGGCTTTTCAGAAAGGTCAGAGCCTTCTTTAACGGACTCTGTTTTTTGGTGCGAATAATGATGCCTTTGCGCCCCTTCCCATGGGTGATGGTGAAGTCAATCGCCCTGGGGCTTTCGTTACGCAATAACTGAGCAATACAACGAGGTTCCTGCATAACTCCTCCTGAAACAGAGCCGGTTTTTAGCCATGTCCGGCACATGGTCTTGTGATATGCTCCAAACGCTACACTCCACATGTATGCAATTAGTTAATAACACAAGGGAAAAAATCATGAATAATGAAGAAAAGGTAAAATTTCTCTTTGAGCAAACTTGCGTGGTAATCAGCTCCTCCATACCTCACATGAACCCCAACGTTACGCTGGATAAGCACACTCAACGTCTCTTTGACTCGATTTATCCAGTATTGGAAAAAAAGCTCGAGGAGAAATTAGCCTCCAGTTAATGCATCATTCGTCATAAGACAGAAAATCAATGACGCCAGCGATAACGCTGATATCTTTGCCGGACACCTGTTTATCTAAGCGTCCGGCCTCTTCTTTAATGAAATCCCCGATTTTTACCGCCAGTTCTAAAATTTCTCTCTGCGTCAGTGCCTTATCTGTGCCGCACTGGTTCGCACTATTTTTATTCGCCATGACTTTCCCCTTATGCCGTCCGCCCCGTTGCCGACAGCCTGATTTAGCAATGATTTAAAGCCCCATCCACAAAAGCCATGCATCACGCTGTTCAACCGGTCGGTTATAAAACGCCTCTCGTACAGCGCGATTAAACTCTGGAATGAAAACCCACTTCTCACCGACACGAGCGTTCGGCTTACTTGGATCACGAAGCTCAATAACTGGCAATTTATTCTCTTTTACCATCTTGACTACAGCCGTTTCTGGCTTACCAAGTAACTCTGCAAACTTAACCGTATGTACCGCATCAATCGGGTACTGAATCACATAGTCATTGACTTCCATTGATTAGCCCTTTTTGCTTTCGTGTTACCCTTATTAGATCCAGTCCCTTCTAGGTCGCCCCTGTCCTTTCTAGGGACTGGCTAACACACTCAAAAGGTCACCAATACACAACCTTTTGACGGGAATATAAGTCACCAATAGGTTACTGTCAAATGCAGACATTCGAAAAACTGAAAGCGATTAGGAAAGCAGAAGGCTTAACACAGGCTAAATTCAGCGAAATTAGCGGGATAGCTCTAGGAACAGTCAAAAATTACGAAAGTGGGCATAAAGACCCAGGTCTCAGCATCGTGATGCGAGTCACAAATACACCTTTATTTAAAAAATATACGCTCTGGTTAATGACTGGTGATACGTCACCACAAGCTGGTCAGATCGCGCCGGCTCTCGCACACATTGGGCAAAAACCAACAGAATCAGACCACTCCGGGAAACAGACTGGTTAACACTCTATAAACATTACATTTTCACCATTTGTTACCAAGATGGTGAATACAGCGTCAGAGGGCTTTCTTATGTCAATTAAGAAGCTCGATGATGGACGCTATGAAGTGGACATTAGACCTCGCGGTCGCGACGGAAAACGCATCCGCAGGAAGTTTGAAAGAAAAGCTGAGGCTGTAGCATTTGAGCGATACACAATCGCCAATGCCAGTCAGAAAGAATGGGCAGGCCAGCGAGCAGACCGCCGAACTTTGACAGAATTGCTCGACATCTGGTGGAAATATCACGGGCAAAACCACGAGCATGGGACAAAAGAGTTTAATCATCTGCTCAAAACCATCAGCGGTATAGGTGATATACCGGTGAGCCGGATGAACAAAAGGGCTTTGATGGATTATCGCTCCATGCGACTACGTGATGGCATCAGTGCTGCAACGATAAATCGTGACATATACCGATTATCCGGCATGTTCACAAAATTAATTCAACTGGATGAATTTTCCGGGCAACACCCAATTCACGGACTGCCGCCACTGACGGAGGCCAACCCTGAAATGACGTTCCTGGAAAAAGCAGAAATCGAAAAACTGTTAAATGTTTTGGCTGGTGATGACTTACTTGTCGCGCTTTTATGTCTGAGCACTGGAGGAAGATGGACGGAAGTTGCCACGCTAAAACCAGCACAGATTACAAATTGCAGGGTTACCTTCCTGAAAACCAAAAACGGTAAAAAGCGAACCGTGCCGATTTCTGAGGAACTGGAGAAAAAAGTTAAAGAGGAGGCCAGTGCCAAATTATTCAAAGTTGATTATGAGAAGTTTTGCGGGATTTTACGCAGAGTGAAACCTGATATACCACCCAATCAGGCAACCCATATCCTGCGACATACATTCGCAAGTCATTTCATGATGAATGGGGGCAACATAATTGCACTGCAACAGATTCTGGGGCATGCGAGCATTCAGCAGACGATGGCCTATGCGCACCTTGCGCCTGATTACCTGCAAAACGCAGTAGCGTTAAACCCACTAAAGGGTGGTTTAACGATTCGATAATTATTCAGGCAACATAGTTCGTTTATTATCAACTAGGACGATAAGCACATCTTGCGATGTAACATCGTCCTGATAGACGTCAAAGCTTAATCCATCAACCTGTGCTTTCTCGGCAGGTATGAACTTAAGCGACCAGTTGTAACCACAGAGGATGGTCATAACACCTTTAAAAAGTGAGATGACCAGTTTAATGCGTTTACACAGAGGAATTTTTGAAGAGATGACAAATAGTTCCATAAGAAAAATCCATTGCAGGGCCAGTGGACGCAATATTGCTGGTTTAGCCAAAGAGCTTGACACTGCTGCCATAGCATATCAACGAGGGCCAATATGTTTTGGTGCCGGCACAACCGAATACTTAAACATAGTTCTTCCATTTGCTACTGCAGCATTCGGCGCTGTCGCTGGGGTCTTTGGTGCATATCTACAACGAGGCAAAAAGCTACGCGTTGTTTTTGATGATGGAAAAGTAAAAGAGCTTGATGCGACTAACTACACTCCTGACGAATTGGTTAGTGCAGTACAAAAAATCAAGGAAATCGACCTGCTCGACTGAAGCATCAGATCCTTGCCGAGTGTCCACATTGTGTCCACACTCGAAGAACTTTGTAGCCCTTCCAGTCCCTTATAGGTTTTCTTAAGTTGCTGTTTTCTTAAGGGAATCAATGTAAGTGATTGATAAAAAAAAACCCCACATCATGTGGGGGAAGACAGGGATGGTGTCTATGGCAAGGAAAACAGGGTTTACTACTGGGAACGTGAGTTGCTACTACTCAATAGCTTCAACGATGAACTTTTTTGCCATTGCGTCACGTCGCGCAACTGCTCCATTCGTTGTTGATGTTTCTCGTTTAAAACCGCTTGCTGCTCTGGCGTTAACAGGTGATACATTTGGTTGCGGACTTTAGCCATCTCAACCTGGCGAGCGATCTGTTCTTTCGCCATTTTTTCTGCCTGAGCGCGCACAGCGTTTTCATCAAAATTTTCTGCGGTGACAAGGCGATGCATTGTCTCCACTTCGCTAACATTAACAGGAGGCTGTTCGTGCCGGGCCTGTTGCATAAGATCTCGCATCTGCTGACGCTGATGTTCGGTTAAACTTATGCCGTCGAACATATGGCTCTGCGTACTGCGCTGCGCAAGTTCTTCGCCCGGATGCCAGTTATCGCCTGAACCGACTTCAGCAGCGTGGCTTAATGAACTGACTGCCAGCGTTGAGGCCATGACGGCAGCGGTAACTATGCGCATCATTTGCTCCCAAAATCTTTCTGTCGCGATTCAACGATAGAGAGTTTACGATTCAGGCTGCAAACATGCGTCAGGGGGTGTAAAACAACGTAAAGTCATGGATTAGCGACGTCTGATGACGTAATTTCTGCCTCGGAGGTATTTAAACAATGAATAAAATCCTGTTAGTTGATGATGACCGAGAGCTGACTTCCCTGTTAAAGGAGCTGCTCGAGATGGAAGGCTTCAACGTAATTGTTGCCCACGATGGGGAGCAGGCGCTTGATCTTCTGGACGACAGCATTGATTTACTTTTGCTTGATGTCATGATGCCGAAGAAAAATGGTATCGACACATTGAAGGCACTTCGCCAGACACACCAGACGCCTGTCATTATGTTAACGGCACGCGGCAGTGAACTTGATCGCGTCCTCGGCCTTGAGTTAGGCGCTGATGACTATCTCCCGAAACCGTTTAACGACCGTGAGCTGGTGGCTCGTATTCGCGCGATCCTGCGCCGTTCCCACTGGAGCGAGCAACAGCAAAACAACGACAACGGTTCACCGACGCTTGAAGTTGATGCCTTAGTGCTGAATCCAGGCCGTCAGGAAGCCAGCTTCGATGGGCAAACGCTGGAGTTAACCGGTACTGAATTTACCCTACTCTATTTGCTGGCACAGCATCTGGGTCAGGTAGTTTCTCGTGAACATTTAAGCCAGGAAGTGCTGGGCAAACGCCTGACGCCTTTCGACCGCGCTATCGATATGCACATCTCCAACCTGCGTCGTAAACTGCCGGATCGTAAAGATGGTCACCCGTGGTTTAAAACCTTGCGTGGTCGCGGCTATCTGATGGTTTCTGCTTCATGATAGGCAGCTTAACCGCGCGCATCTTCGCCATCTTCTGGCTGACGCTGGCGCTGGTGTTGATGTTGGTTTTGATGTTACCCAAGCTCGATTCACGCCAGATGACCGAGCTTCTGGATAGCGAACAGCGTCAGGGGCTGATGATTGAGCAGCATGTCGAAGCGGAACTGGCGAACGATCCACCCAACGATTTAATGTGGTGGCGCCGTCTGTTCCGTGCCATTGATAAGTGGGCACCACCGGGGCAGCGTTTGTTACTGGTGACCACCGAAGGCCGCGTGATTGGCGCAGAACGCAGCGAAATGCAGATCATTCGCAACTTTATTGGCCAGGCCGATAACGCCGATCACCCGCAGAAGAAAAAGTATGGCCGCGTGGAACTGGTCGGTCCGTTCTCCGTGCGTGATGGCGAAGATAATTACCAACTGTATCTGATTCGTCCGGCCAGCAGTTCTCAATCCGATTTCATTAACTTACTGTTTGACCGCCCGCTATTACTGCTGATTGTCACCATGTTGGTCAGTACGCCGCTGCTGTTGTGGTTGGCCTGGAGTCTGGCAAAACCGGCGCGTAAGCTGAAAAACGCTGCCGATGAAGTCGCCCAGGGAAACTTACGCCAGCATCCGGAACTGGAAGCGGGGCCACAGGAATTTCTTGCCGCAGGTGCCAGTTTTAACCAGATGGTCACCGCGCTGGAGCGCATGATGACCTCTCAGCAGCGCCTGCTTTCTGATATCTCTCACGAGCTGCGCACGCCGCTGACGCGTCTGCAACTGGGTACGGCGTTACTGCGCCGTCGTAGTGGTGAAAGTAAGGAACTGGAGCGTATTGAAACCGAAGCGCAACGTCTGGACAGCATGATCAACGACCTGTTGGTGATGTCACGTAATCAGCAGAAAAACGCGCTGGTGAGCGAGACAATCAAAGCCAACCAGTTGTGGAGCGAAGTGCTGGATAACGCAGCGTTCGAAGCGGAGCAGATGGGCAAGTCGTTTACCGTTAACTTCCCGCCTGGGCCGTGGCCGCTGTACGGAAACCCGAACGCCCTGGAAAGTGCGCTGGAAAACATTGTTCGTAATGCCCTGCGTTATTCCCATACGAAGATTGAAGTGGGCTTTGCGGTAGATAAAGACGGTATCACCATTACGGTGGACGACGATGGTCCTGGCGTCAGCCCGGAAGATCGCGAACAGATTTTCCGTCCGTTCTATCGCACTGATGAAGCACGCGATCGTGAATCTGGCGGTACAGGTCTGGGGCTGGCGATTGTCGAAACCGCCATTCAGCAGCACCGTGGTTGGGTTAAAGCGGAAGACAGCCCGCTGGGCGGTTTACGGCTGGTAATTTGGCTGCCGCTGTATAAGCGGAGTTAAACTCCGCGCAGGCCGGATAGGCGTTTACGCCGCATCCGGCGTTTGAGCAGGATGCCTGATGCGACGCTGATCGCGTCTTATCAGGTCTACTCTTCGGGGGTTATTTCCCCCACAAACGCCGCGAATTATCTTCAATCTTGCCGCTAAGTCGGCGCTTCTGCATCGTCCGCGTCCAGCTTTTCGACAGCCCGGCAGCGGAGAGTAAACGGTGATACTGCTCGTCATCAAACGGCATATGCCATGCGATAGCTATTGCCTCCTGCACGGTGACATCGCTGACGCGAGAAACCAGCTCCAGCGGAGCATCCGCAGATACCAACCCCGGCGCAATCACGCTATACAGCCAGCCAACTTTACCGGCGTTTTGCATCAACTGCGCCATATCGCTGATGTCAAAATGGTAATTGAGTTTGTAACACGGGGAGCGCGGCTGGGTGACCTGAATTAATGCCTCACCCCAGCGGAAAATATCACCAATATAAACATTGCTTTCCGTCAGTCCGTCGGTTGAGAGGTTTTCACCAAACGCAGGCGCAACAAACAAATCTGCCTGTTCAGGAAATTCCCGCGCCCAGAAGAGATAATGCTCGCGAGGATAATGACACAGCGCCCTGTCCGGCCCACCGTGAACTATTTTCTCTGCCTGCTCGTCACCTTCCAGCCCCAGCTCTGTCAACATCAACTCGCCATCGACCTGGATTTTCGCAATCGCGCTGGGTTTGCTTTCGGGATAAGCCTGTATTTTGCCTGTGTATACATCAACCGGATATCGCATCTGTTCCCTCTCCACCGAGAAATTTCCCCATTAGACCATATTTATTTTACGTCAGGCGCGCAAAATGAGAGCACGGTTCACATGACGACGTCTTAGAAATGTTATCAATGAGATGAATTTGAAACGCCATTTCATTATCAGGAGTGTACAACGTGACCGAGCAAACACAGTTTTCTGGCGTCTGGTGTCCTTCCATTACGCCAATGGATAAAGACGGTAATGTGGATCTTAACGGACTGAAGAAGCATCTGCAGCGGCTAACAGAAGCCAATATTGATGTGATATTGCTGATGGGCAGCATTGGTGAATTTGCCTCTTTCACTCTCGAAGAGAGACTCATACTTATCCGCGAAGCGCGTTCCATGAGCACATTAAAAATGGTCGCTAACGTTTCTTCCACCTGCACACACGATGTATTGCTGATGGCGCAAGAGGCGTATCGCACAGGCTATGATGCAGTGATGATCCTCCCGCCTTACTACTACGGCCAGACGGCAAAACAATTATTAAGCTATTTCCGCCATCTGGGTCGCGAATTACAGGGCAAATGGTTCGCATATAACTTCCCGGCAAGAACCGGTTGTGATTTAACCCCTGACCTGGTCGCCACGCTGGCGAGTGAATTTCCTGACTTTGCCGGAATTAAAGATACCGTCGATTGCCAGTCACACACCCGCAGCATGATTCAGGCAACCCAGGCAGTTCGTTCTGATTTTGCAGTGCTTTCGGGCTATGACGAGTATTACATTCCTAATCTGCTGGCAGGCGGCGCGGGAATAATATCCGGCCTGAACAACGTTATGCCGGAGCTGTTTGTCGAAGCCCGTGAAGCCTTCAAACGCGGCGACCTGGCGGCTTTACAAGAGATTCAGCAACAGATTGGCACTTATATGTCCATCTACACCATTGGTGAGGATTTTGTCACTACTATCAAGACGGTGGTATCGCGTAAGTTTGGCTATTGCACTGGCGTATCACGCAATGCGGGTGGTGAGTTAAGCGAAAGTGAATGTCGAACGATTGATGAAGTCTTTGTCAGATAACGCAAAAGGCCGGATGACTACAAATCATCCGGCCTCTTGATTTATATGGATGGAGATTACTTCACCGTACCCAATATTTCGATTTTCGCCGCTCTGGCTTTAACTTTGCGCGACCAGACAGAAGTCAGAATCGGCACCAGAATCGAGGTCACAATCACTGACGTCGCCACCAGCGAAGTTGCCGCTGGCGCCATTGGTTTAAAGGCGGGGATCATTTCAGCAATCAGTACCGGCGTCGCCACCGCAGCACCGGCAGAACTGGAAGCCGCGATTCCGGCTGTACCATCGCCACCGCCAATCAATTTATCGGCAATAATCAACGGAATACCGGTCACGACGATCACCGCCACACCCAGCAAGATCCCCAGCAAACCGGTCTGAGCAATCACGGTTAAATCAATGGTATTGCCCAGCGCAAAGGCAAAGAACGGGATCAGCGTCTGTACGGCTTTGCTGAAAAATTCTCGCAGCTCAGGGTCAAGGTTCCCTAACGCAAAGCCGACGAGGAACGGTAATACCGCACCGATGAAAACATGCGGTTCAAACGATGCAATCCCGGCAGTCCCCAGAATAATCATCGTCATAAGCGGCCCGGATTCCAGCGACATTAATACAAACGCCCCGGCCTCTTCTTTAGTGCCATACTGCTGCATGATCGAAGCGTAAAGTCCGCCGTTGGTCATATCCATCGCCGCCACCAGCGCCAGCGTTGAAAGTCCGGCAAAGAATCCAACTTCAACACCATGTTCAGGAATAATGCGTGAAGCAATTGCCGCAACCACCCACGCCACGGCAATTTTAGTTACCACCAGCGTACCGGATTTACGCAATACCGTTCCCGTCGCACTTAATTTTATCGATGCCCCCATGCAGAAAAACCACACCGCCAGAATCGGCACCGTGCCGGTAATCATTCCATTTGTGAATGAACCAAAGTATTTTCCCGCCCCTGGCGAGAAAGTGTGACACAGTGCGCCAAGGAACAGCGGGACGAGCATCATCCCTCCTGGGATTTTCTCTATCGTGTGTTTTATCTGCATTTTCATCACCTATCGGCATATTTTTATAGGCTGATGCATAAGTCCTTCACGATGCATCAGTGTTGATGGAAATGAAGATAGACATTCAACAGAGCAATAAAAGTGATCAAAACCACATCAATTGAAACGTTGTTTTATTTTTATAGGATCATTGTTTTTATTTTGAAATTGATCACAAAAAAACCACCGCTATGTGCGATGGTTTGTTTTTTATGCTGAAAAACGGCGTAAACGCCTCATTGCAGCAGGCAATATGCGATTATTTTTTCGCCGCGAAACGTGCCGCAGCTTCGTCCCAGTTCACCACGTTCCAGAACTCTTTGATGTAGTCCGGACGGCGGTTCTGGAATTTCAGGTAGTAAGCGTGTTCCCACACATCCAGACCCAGAACAGGGAAGCCGGAAGCGCCAGAAATGGCTTCGCCCATCAGCGGGGAGTCCTGATTAGCAGTAGAAACCACCGCCAGTTTATCGCCTTTAAGCACCAGCCATGCCCAGCCGGAACCAAAGCGGGAAGCTGCCGCTTTCTCAAATTCTGCTTTGAAGTTATCAACGGAACCGAAATCACGTTCGATAGCCGCTTTCAGGTCGCCCTGCAAAGTCGTGCCTTTTTTCAGGCCTTTCCAGAACAGGCTGTGGTTGGCGTGACCACCAGCGTTGTTGCGCAGCACGGTTTTTTTGTCTGCTGGCAGCTGATCCAGTTTGGTGATCAGCTCTTCAACCGGCAGGTTGGCGAATTCTGGCAGGCTTTCCAGCGCCGCATTGGCGTTGTTGACGTAAGTCTGATGGTGCTTGGTGTGGTGGATTTCCATGGTCTGCTTATCGAAGTGCGGTTCCAGGGCATCGTAAGCATACGGCAGGGATGGCAGGGTATAGCTCATATTCATCTCCAGTATTGTCGGGCGGCCGATTGTTAATGCCGCGTAAGCAGTTGGTTCATTATAGTTAATTAAATGATATTGAAAATGATTATCAATGCCGTACTTTTCATAGGGGAATGGTTTTGCAGGGAAATGTCCGAGATGTGAACCAAATCACCCACTTAATGCCGTGATTGCCAGTAAATCGACAACGGCGGCAACAGGCGAAAGGTTAATCGACAGCACGATTTTTACACTCATCTCGTCGGAGATGTGACGCGACGAAAAATGATGAGGATAAGAAGATGAGTAACGCGATTACGATGGGGATATTTTGGCATTTGATCGGCGCGGCCAGTGCAGCCTGTTTTTACGCTCCGTTCAAAAAAGTAAAAAAGTGGTCATGGGAAACCATGTGGTCTGTCGGTGGGATTGTTTCGTGGATTATTCTGCCGTGGGCCATCAGCGCCATGCTACTACCTGATTTCTGGGCATATTACAGCTCGTTCAGTCTCTCTACCCTGCTGCCTGTTTTTCTGTTCGGCGCTATGTGGGGGATTGGTAATATCAACTACGGTCTGACCATGCGTTATCTCGGCATGTCGATGGGGATAGGTATCGCCATTGGCATTACGTTGATCGTCGGTACGCTGATGACGCCAATTATCAACGGCAATTTCGATGTGCTGATTAACACCGACGGTGGGCGCATGACGTTGCTCGGCGTACTGGTGGCGTTGATTGGCGTGGGGATTGTGACTCGCGCCGGGCAGTTGAAAGAGCGCAAAATGGGCATTAAAGCCGAAGAGTTCAACCTGAAAAAAGGGCTGGTGCTGGCGGTAATGTGCGGCATTTTCTCTGCCGGGATGTCTTTTGCGATGAACGCCGCAAAACCGATGCATGAAGCGGCTGCCGCGCTGGGTGTTGATCCACTGTATGTCGCTCTGCCAAGCTATGTTGTCATCATGGGTGGCGGCGCGATCATCAACCTCGGTTTCTGTTTTATTCGTCTGGCAAAAGTGAAAGATTTGTCACTAAAAGCCGACTTCTCGCTGGCAAAACCGCTGATCATCCACAACGTATTGCTCTCGGCACTGGGGGGTTTGATGTGGTATCTGCAATTCTTTTTCTATGCCTGGGGACACGCCCGCATTCCGGCGCAGTATGACTACATCAGTTGGATGCTGCATATGAGTTTCTATGTATTGTGCGGCGGTATCGTCGGGCTGGTGCTGAAAGAGTGGAACAATGCGGGACGCCGTCCGGTTACCGTATTGAGCCTCGGTTGTGTGGTGATTATTGTCGCCGCCAACATCGTCGGCATGGGCATGGCAAGTTAATCTTTCTGGGAATTGCGATGACGCCACTGGCTGGGCGTCATCCCAGTTTCCCGGGTAAACACCACCGAAAAGTAGTTGCTATCTTCAAAGCCACATTCTGTCGAAATATCACTGATTAACAGGCGGCTATGCTGGAGAAGATATTGCGCATGGCACACTCTGACCTGCCGCAGATATTGATTGATGGTCATCCCGGTCTGCTGGCGAAATTGCTGGCGCAAGACGCGTTCACTGCACGCCGCCTCATCACAAAATTTATCCAGCACAAAAGGACTTTTCAGGCTGGCCGCCAGCCGGGTAATCAGCTTATCCAGCAACGTTTCGCTGGATGTTGGCGGTAACGAATCACTGGTGTAGCGATGACGTTTCAAAAGCATCACCAACTGCCCGAACAGTAACTCCGCCATTTCGTTGGCAAACGGCGCGGGCTGATTGCTTTCGTGCTCAAGCTGCCCGATAACCTGCCGCACCAGCGCCATGCCCGCACTGCCTAAACGCCAGTGTGGTTGTCCTGCGCTGGCGTTAAACCCTGGAATCGCTCCCTGCCAGTCGAGATTAAGCGTCAGCCGCTCCGGGCAATAAATAATGTTCTGCAACACCAGATCGTTAACGGAAGCGTAGGAGTGTTTATCGTCTGCGTGGATATAAAAGAGATCGCCACGAGTAATACGATGAGGACGATCGTTGAGCACGTGCAAACCGTTACCGCGCCAGACGATCACCAGTTCACAAAAATCATGTGTATGCTCGGCAAAGACATCCTGCGGATAACGATCAGCCACAGCGACCGCCTGCTGTTCGCTGGCAAAAAAATCTTTTTTACGAAGGACAAACTGATGAGCCACCGTGCCACCTCAGCCAGAAGACGTGTTTGATTATTCATAAACTGGCGTGGAAATACGTTGAGAAGATTCGCGTTATTGCAGAAAGCCATCCCGTCCCTGACGAATATCACGCGGTGACCAGTTAAACTCTCGGCGAAAAAGCGTCGAAAAGTGGTTACTGTCGCTGAATCCGCAGCGATAGGCGATGTCAGTAACGCTGGCCTCGCTGTGGCGTAACAGATGACGCGCTTTCACCAACCGTAAACGGTTAAGGTAACGCTGGGGCGTCAAACCAGTTTGCTGTTTTAACTGACGATGCAATGTACGTAGTGACAAAGAAAATTGATCCGCCATCATTTCCCAATTCACCTCGTCGGCAAAATGCTCTTCCAGCCAGGCCAACAACAAGTTCAGACGCGATTCGCGACTTTCCATGCTCTCCTGCAAACTATTTTTACGCAGCAAGAGCAGTAATTGCATAAACAAAATCTCACCGCTGGCTTTCGAGGGTAAATCATTCGTTCTTTCCTGCTGTTCCAGTTGCGAAACCAGTTGCCGTACCTGCTGCAATATGCTGTGGCTCACGCGCCAATGGGACGGATATTGCCCGTCTTGTTCTTGCGGCAGAAGCTGATGCAGCCCGGCGAGAAACTGAAATCTATCCGGTGAGCGATACAGCACATTGGTCAAATACAGATTGTCCGTATGTTCGTATAAATGCCGATCATGATCGCGCACGAAACAGATTGTTCCACCGGAGATGGTATAAGGCTGCCCATTGAAAATATGGATACCCGTGCCGTGTTCGACAATCACAATCTCATGGAAATCATGGTGATGCTCAGGAAAATCCACCTGTGGAAGCCGGGGTTCTATTGCCACAGACACGTTACCAGACGGAAAAAAATCCACGCAATGTAATACGTCCATATAAACCTCCTGATGCCGTCAACATGGCGGAATAGTAATCAAGCGATTTGGTTCTTACCTTAAATTTTCGACAGCAAAACACGTAAAAAATGTCGATTTTTCAAGATAAAGCGTGATTTTTCAGAAAATGCGGCAAACATCACACCACCACAATTCTGAAAATTGTGAACGCTATCACGTTCATCTTTCCCTGGTTGCCAGTGGTGTATTTTCCTGTCAGTAACGAGAAGGTAGCGAAGTCGGGCGCTTCTTAGACTGGGCGTAATGAAACCTAGAAGGATCTCATTATGACCTTTCGCTACTGCGTCGCTGTTGATCTCGGCGCATCCAGTGGGCGCGTAATGCTGGCGCGTTACCACCGTGAATGTCGCAGCCTGACGCTGCGTGAAATCCATCGTTTTACCAATGGGCTGTATTACCAGAGCGGTTATGCCACCTGGGATGTCGATAGTCTGGAAAACGCCATTCGCTTTGGGTTAAACAAGGTGTGCGAGGAAGGGATTCGTATCGATAGCATCGGTATTGATACCTGGGGCGTGGACTATGTGCTGCTGGATCAACACGGTCAGCGCGTCGGTTTACCGATTGCCTATCGTGATAGCCGCACTCACGGGCTGATGACATTGGCACAGCAGCAACTCGGCAAACGCGATATTTATCAGCGTAGCGGCATCCAGTTTCTGCCCTTCAATACGATCTATCAGTTGCGTGCGCTGACGGCGCAACAACCTGAACTTATTCCACAAATCGCTCACGCTCTGCTGATGCCGGATTACTTCAGTTATCGCCTGACCGGCAAGATGAACTGGGAGTACACCAACGCCACAACCACGCAACTGGTCAATATCAATAGCGACGACTGGGACGAGTCCCTGCTGGCGTGGAGCGGAGCCAACAAAGCCTGGTTTGGTCGCCCGACGCATCCGGGCAATGTCATTGGTCACTGGATTTGCCCGCAGGGTAATGAAATTCCGGTGGTTGCCGTTGCCAGCCATGATACCGCCAGCGCGGTTATCGCCTCGCCATTAAACGGTTCCCGCGCCGCTTATCTCTCCTCCGGCACCTGGTCATTGATGGGCTTCGAAAGCCAGACGCCATTCACCGATGATGCGGCGCTCGCAGCCAACATCACCAATGAAGGCGGTGCGGAAGGTCGCTATCGGGTGCTGAAAAATATCATGGGTTTATGGCTGCTTCAGCGGGTGCTTCAGGAGCGGAAAATCAACGATCTCCCAACGCTTATCGCCGCGACACAGGCACTCCCGGCCTGTCGCTTCATCATCAATCCCAATGACGATCGCTTTATTAATCCTGACGAGATGTGCAGCGAAATTCAGGCAGCGTGTCGGGAAACGGCGCAACCGATCCCAGAAAGTGATGCTGAACTGGCGCGCTGTATTTTCGACAGTCTGGCGCTGCTGTATGCCGACGTACTGCACGAACTGGCGCAGCTACGCGGTGAAGACTTCTCTCAACTGCATATTGTCGGCGGCGGCAGCCAGAACGCACTGCTCAACCAGTTGTGTGCCGATGCCTGCGGTATTCGGGTGATCGCCGGGCCAGTTGAAGCCTCGACGCTCGGCAATATCGGCATCCAGTTAATGACGCTGGATGAACTCAACAATGTGGATGATTTCCGTCAGGTCGTGAGCGCCACCGCGAATCTGACCACCTTTACCCCTAATCCTGACAGTGAAATTGCCCACTATGTGGCGCGGATTCACTCTACACGACAGACAAAGGAGCTTTGCGCATGACCACTCAACTGGAACAGGCCTGGGAACTGGCGAAACAGCGTTTCGCGGCGGTAGGGATTGATGTCGAGGAGGCGCTGCGCCAACTTGATCGCTTACCCGTTTCAATGCACTGCTGGCAGGGCGATGATGTTTCTGGTTTTGAAAACCCGGAAGGTTCGCTGACTGGTGGGATTCAGGCCACAGGTAATTATCCGGGTAAAGCGCGTAATGCCAGCGAGCTACGAGCCGATCTGGAACAGGCTATGCGGCTGATTCCGGGGCCGAAACGGCTTAACTTACATGCTATCTATCTGGAATCAGACACGCCAGTCTCGCGCGATAAAATCAAACCAGAGCATTTCAAAAACTGGGTTGAATGGGCGAAAGCCAATCACCTCGGTCTGGACTTTAACCCCTCCTGTTTTTCGCATCCGCTAAGTGCTGATGGCTTTACGCTCTCGCATCCCGACGACCGCATTCGCCAGTTCTGGATTGACCACTGCAAAGCAAGCCGTCGCGTTTCGGCCTATTTTGGCGAGCAACTCGGCACACCGTCGGTGATGAACATCTGGATCCCGGATGGCATGAAAGATATCACCGTTGACCGTCTCGCTCCGCGCCAGCGTCTGCTGGCAGCTCTGGATGAGGTGATCAGCGAGAAGCTGGATCCGGCGCACCATATCGACGCCGTTGAGAGCAAATTGTTTGGCATTGGCGCAGAGAGCTACACGGTTGGCTCCAATGAGTTTTACCTGGGGTATGCCACCAGCCGCCAGACTGCGCTGTGCCTGGACGCCGGGCACTTCCACCCGACGGAAGTTATTTCCGACAAGATTTCCGCCGCCATGCTGTATGTGCCGCAGTTGCTGCTGCACGTCAGCCGTCCGGTTCGCTGGGACAGCGATCACGTGGTGCTGCTGGATGATGAAACCCAGGCGATTGCCAGTGAGATTGTGCGTCACGATCTGTTTGACCGGGTGCATATCGGCCTCGACTTCTTTGATGCCTCCATCAACCGCATTGCCGCGTGGGTTATTGGCACGCGCAATATGAAAAAAGCCCTGCTGCGTGCGTTGTTAGAACCGACAGCCGAACTACGCAAGCTGGAAGCAGCGGGCGATTACACCGCGCGACTGGCGCTGCTGGAAGAACAGAAATCGTTGCCGTGGCAGGCGGTGTGGGAAATGTATTGCCAGCGTCACGATACGCCAGCGGGTAGCGAATGGCTGGAAAGCGTGCGGGCTTATGAGAACGCAATTTTGCGTCAGCGCGGGTAAACACCGCCGGATGCGGCGCGAGCGCCTTATCCGGCCTACGGGTCGAATGACCGTGCGGGCTGTCACCCTCACCCCGCCCCTCTCCCTGAAAGGGCGAGGGAGAAAACCGCAGCCCCCTCCGACAACGGAGCTAAACACTGCACCGTCCCCTCTCCCTGAAAAGGCGAGGGAGAAAACCGCAGCTCCCTCCGGCAACGGAGTTAAACACTGTACAGTCCCCTCTCCCTGAAAAGGCGAGGGAGAAAACCGCAGCACCCTCCGGCAACGGAGTTAAACACTGCACCGTC
>OLSJ01001226.1_pt1 | contig 16435 bp, 18 predicted proteins | sample 1672151 | NCBI WGS metagenome assembly OLSJ01 (sample SAMEA3136653, study PRJEB25190) | human gut metagenome | biome: human gut; feature: human-associated habitat; material: faeces | place: Austria | collected 2013 | reverse complement strand
CTGCTGGATGTTTGCCTGCAGGCGCTTTTCCTGCGCTTCCTGCTGTTTGGTTTTTGGCAATACTTATTTCCTCCTTCTTTGACATGATTTTATAAAAGTTCCGGGTTTTATATGGGCGCGTCTCCGGCCACAGGTTATGGCGGAGCCTGTTTTTCAGAAGTTTCTCCGCCGGCTGTCCGTCCCGCTCATACATGGCGAAAAAGAAAAAGGGCATCATAAGCCCGATCATCAAAAGCACCGAAGCGGTATTCCCAATCGCCGTGCGGGTGAGAAAATACACCGGCAGGCCAACCGCCCCGGCAATGCTGAAAAAAATAAGCTGCCTTTTCGTCAGATTAAAGGCAACTTTAGTCTTAACCTTCGTCAAATCTTTTGGAACTGGCACATAGGGCAAAAAATCACCTTCTTTCTTTTCTGTATCATAAATTCCCCGTATGACGCAGGCCATCCGGGGAAACACAATGCTTTTCCATCAGATCATCAAAAAATGTCGGCATTACCGAACCTGGGGATCTCGGCTTTCTTTTGCGTGGGAACCCTGTGTACTTACCCGCTGGGCGGCTTTTTGCAGCCGGTCATGCACCGACTCCCGCGCCGTTGCTGCCCCTTTCTGGGCAAGGTATTCCGGGCTGCTCTGAATATCTCCGATATATTCCTCCAGAAGATCATCCATATCAATCAGGTCAGATACCGGCTTCGGCCATCTGTCGGCAAGATATTTCAAAGGATTTTCCAGTGACAGCAGCGCTTCCACCTCGCTTTTTTCAAAGGTCATACCCTGTGTTATATAAGCGTAGACATCCTGCACAGCCGCAATCTCCGGGGCCTTTTCAATCAGTATCTCTTTATCCATGGAGAGCCAGTCATCCCGAAGGCTTACCCAATTTTGTCCCAGGCGTTTTATCAGGCCAAGCATCCGGTCCGGGGACGTTTTCTCATTGAGCTGTTCAAACCTCTGGAAAGCGTCAATTTTATCCAGCAATTCGCAAATCGGGAAACTGTGTTCGTGTGTGTTTTCTTCCCAGCACCAGTGAGCCACATCCAACGGATCTTGAAAAGACAGCAGAGCCTCTACCTCCGCAGGCGTAAATTCATGCTCAACTTTCAGATAGTAGTGCAGGGCCGCCAAATCCTGCAATTCATAGATACTGCCGATATTCGTGCTGTCCAGCATATCCGCGTGTATTGACAGGCAATCGTCCAGTCTGTCCATCAACAGTTTTTTTGCATCCTGTTCCAAACTCAAATTTCCTCCTTTCCCGCCGGGAGGGTGATCGTGCAATCGACCTCATTGCCCCAGACATCCCATCCCGGCGTTTTCTGACGGGCAAAAAGCTCTACCCTGGGCTGGTCGCCCATCAGCTTAACGATTTTTTCCCGTACAATATCTGGCTTTTTGCTGTGCTGCTCGATATGGGAAATGACAAACTGATGGATTCCGGCGCTCTGCCGTTTCGGATGGCCGCGGGTAGCCAGAAGGCACACTTCCGCATTAGAGCGCGTCCAGAACCCCATGCCGTAAAACCAGGTGTCCGCTTTGCGGTTTTGTTTCAGCCACAGGAAGGCCAGCGTTTTATACTGGAATCCCCAGGCGTCTATGACACGGAACGCTTCTTTAAGCTGGGGAAATGTACCCCAAAGAAAAAGCGCGCTGTCCTTGGCCGCAAGGTCCGCAACCGGAAGCGCGCAGATTTCTTCAATACTCATTGTGGGATAGTGGTTTTCCGCAACCCCGTGGCCCCGCTTCATATCGTAACGCCAGGGAGGGTCCGCATAGATGATCCCGTATTTTTTAGTCTCCGGCATCAGCGGGAGGGACCGTCTTTGGCGGCGGCTGCCTTCACCGGCTGGCTTTTCACTTTACCGGCGTTCTCTTTCAGCGCCCCGGTCAGCGAAGGCTTTTCCGCGGCGCCTTTCGTAGCTTCCAAAGTCGCCTGCAGGTTTTCAATGGCCGCGCCGTATCCTTCAATCAGCGCTTCATTGAGCTGGCGGCGAAAATCCGCCGTCACCGGCCAGCAGACATCCCTCCAGTTCCCTTTGTTGTCCTGGGTGGAGGGCATATTGACATACAGCCCCTTTTCACCGGAACAGATCCGAAAGCCGTCAATCTTAAAACAGTCCCCGATGGTGACGTTGGCATAGGCCAGCAGGTTTCCCATAGGAGCGATAGGCCGGACACGCACATCCAGCTTGAAAGGCAGGTCCCCGTTTGTTTCCGGGACAGTGGGATTTGCAGCAGTATTGTTATTACTCATAAAACATCTCCTTTACTTTTTAGAACATACGTCAGTGTGCATTGAAAATAGATTTGGATAGCGAACCTGTCTTAAACAGGGCAAAGGCCAGCAGCACCGTATAGCCTGCTGTGCCCCAGATTGCGGCGTGTACGCTGCTGGAAGATGGGATGGATTGGACCAGCACCGCGTAAATCGCGACGCAGATCAGGATAAGGAATCCCTGGAAGCCAAGGGCGAACAGGGAGCGCAGGTAATTGGTCCCCATCGCGCCCCATTCGCGGTTGGCAAGTGTGGAAAAAGGAATCGGCGCAATGCTCACGGTCAAATAAATTTCTATCATTCTTCCGTAAACGATCACAAAAATCACGATAGACAAAATCCACATGCACAGGTTGATGATATTGGTTTCCAGCCACAGGCCGATCAGTTCCCAGATCCCCATGGCTTGAAGCTGTGTTTCCAGGTCGGCCATGGACGCGGCCACATCCAGATTTCCGTTGATGATCCCCGCGCTGTTCGCCACAACCGTCTGCGCCACATCGAATACGGCCATCACAATCGTAAAACAGTTGGTGAGCAGATAGGTGGCAACGAAGGTCTTGAACACCCACTTAAAGATGTTGAAGGTGTCAAATTCGTGCATGTTGTTTTTCTCAAGAATCATCTGGATCAGCTCATACACCAGCACGAAAGTTAAGATCATACCGGCAATGGGCAGCACTACCGTTTCCGATAGCGTCTGGATCATACTGAAAACACCGCCATTCCAGCCCTGGGGCGTCTGGCCTACCTGCGCGGCCACATCGGTTACTTGGTTGTTGACCGATTCAAAGATTCCCGTAAATTGTCCTGTGATGGCGTCGATTAAGCCCTGTTTTATCCAGTCTGTTATCCAGCCAAATAACCAGTCCATGGACGATTAGAACAAGCCCGACAGAAGCGGAATCAGTGTCATCCCTACCACCGCGATACCGCCGCCCGCCATGAGCTGTTTCATACCCTGGCTTTTGGCGCCGGGATTGTCATTTCCATATCCTTCCAGAAGATTGATGACGCCCCACGCGCCCAAACCGGCGCCCAGCGCGACAACCAAAATCTGCAAGGTATCAATAGCAGAAGTGAAAAAACTCATATTAGGGTAATTACCTCCTTATCAAATGAAAAATAATGTTGTGGCCGTTTTTGGCCTGAAACGAAAAAAGCCGCCCGCTGCTTGAAAAGAGAACAAACAGCGGGCGGCGAACGCAGGCGTATATCCTGCGGACTGTAAGTAAATTCAGGAGAATCACGGCTCCTTACCAATAGGCACCTCCTTAAAATGGGCATAAAAAAACAAGGCCCGCCGAAAAGAATGGGAAACTTGCAGATCGGCGGGCCTATTCGGTATCGTCTGCGGATTCTTCCGCCAGCTCGGACGGGCTGATCTCATAATTGAGGAACAGGTCGTCCGGCCTCACCCGCAAGCGGGTAGACAGGTATTTCTCTATATCGAAAGTGTTTTTCGGGTTGAAATCCGAAAGGTACTTATAATTAGGGTGTTTTGTAATATCGTACTTTCTGGACAGGAAGGGCCGGACGCCGCGCACCTGCAGCAGACACTTCCCACCATCCATCACAGCCAGCTCGTCCATGGACATCAGATCCTTGCCCAGCTTTTGGAAGTTCTGGCCGTGGGATTCCTGCGTGCCCTTCGTGACGCTGGTATTATACATATCAATGGTTTCTTTCCCCAGCAGGGCGCTCCAGCTTTTTAGGGTGGTTTCTTCCTTTCCTCCCAGGAATAAGCTGGAATCACAGTTGCCGATAATGGTGTCCATGTTATCCTTATACAGTGCTTTCAACTGGCTCTGCGCCTGCAGCACCAGGCAGGCCGAAATCTCTCTGGACCTGATCGTTGCCATGAGTTTTTCGAGGTTCGGAATCTGCCCAATGTTAGCCGCCTCGTCGATCAGGCAGCGCACATGCACCGGTAGCCGGCCTCCATACTTATCATCCGCTCTTTCACAAAGCAGGTTGAAAAGCTGCGTATAAGCCATGCTCACCAGAAAGTTGAATGTGGCGTCCGTATCGGAAATGATAAAGAACAGGGCTGTTTTCCGGTCCCCGACCAAATCCAGCTCCAGCTCGTCATACATGGTGATCTCCCGGACTTCCGCAATATCAAAAGGCGCAAGCCTGGCTCCGCAGCTAATCAAAATCGACTTCGCTGTCTTGCCAGCCGCCAGCTTATATTTTTTATATTGCCGGAGGGCGAAGTGGTCCGGGTCTTTCTGTTCCAAAGCGTCAAAGAGAAGGTCAACCGCATTTTTGAACGATTCATCATCCTCCCGGACTTCCATAGCATTTATCATTTCTACCAAAGTGGAGAAATTCTGCTCGTTCTTGGGAGCCTCATAATAGATGTAGCCGATCAGTGCCGTATAAAGTAGCGTTTCGGCCTTCTGCCAGAAATCGTCCCCGGATTTTCCTTCCCCTTTGGTATTGGCAATCAGCACTGTCACCAGCTTTAATATATCCTTCTCCGAATGTATGTACGCAAACGGGTTATAGTGCATACTTTTCTTAAAGTTAATGGTATTGAATACCCTGATCTGATAAGGCTCATAAATGATCCTGCCTTTCTTATTGCGTAAGGGCTTTCCGTCCTTGCCCAGCCTGGGAGCGCCGCGGGAGAGCAGCTTTCCGCACTCCACCAGGACAGTGCCCTTCGGATCGGTCACTACATAGGAAGAATGGAGCTGCATCAGGTTCGGTTTTATGAAAAAACGGGTCTTGCCGGAACCGGAGCCGCCAACCACCAGCACATTTTTATTCCGGGCAAAAGCCGGATTTTTGGGCCTGCCGGACATCATCAGCCCCTCCGTCTGGGTCAGGATGATGTTGTTTTCCGGCTTGGGGTCCATAAAAGGGGCAATATCCGCCTTTGTGCCCCAGCGGGCGCTCCCGTATTCCACATCCTTCCGGTACTTTTTGGCATTTTTCCCTTTCACATAGACCACCAGACGGACCAGCGCAGCGCCGATCAGCCCAACCAGCCAGTCAACCGCCGCGCCGGGCATAGAAGTCTGAAAGGCCAGGGTAAAGCCATCCGCCAGCCCCAGCAGCTTTGTAGAAGCGTCAACACCGGAGGCCAGCCGCACCGCTTCGCCAACCTTGGCAAAGAACCAAAGGAATATAAAATAAGGGAGGTTCGGAAGCACATACTTTTTCAGAATATCCGTCATCTTCATCGTTCTGGCCCTCCATGCTCCTTGTTTTTTACAGGGTCGCGGGCCAGCTTTCTCGCAATCTCTTTGAATTTCGATAGCTGGGAGAGAAGGGACGGCCTGTTTTCGCGTTTTACCGTCTTTTGCGTATATTTCTTGAAGGCGGCTTCAATCGCGTCAGCCTGGCTTGCCTTAAAATACACGGTCCACTTAGGCGGGGAAACGCTGATGTCTTTCTCCACATGGTAGCGGACTTTATATTTCTTCGCATACCGCTCAAAAGAGCGAATCCGTTCCTCAACCTCGATCTTATGGGCGTCCGGCGTCTGTGCCGTAAGGCGGCGCATACTGTTCCGGCCCACTTTTGGGGTGTTGCGCTCTTTTTCGATCTTTCGCAAGGTGGCGGCAATAGCAGCCTTCATCACACGGCCAGTCAGCTTTGTGGCCTGGACAGTTACGGATATGGATTTCCGTTCAAGTTCTTCCTGCAATCACATCCTCCTTTCGCATGATATATAATAGGTAGAAATCACCGGGCCTCCGTTTGGAGGGTTTGCTGCCGGGACGCCTTTTCAAAGTCTTTGGCCGCCTGCGCCACCTGCACACGGGCATGGTCGAGAAACATTTTTAACATGGAACGGGGAGAATCCCGTTCCACCAGCTCACCGGTCATGCCGCTGCACTCGTCAGGCAGGTAATCCTCAATGCCTTTTAAGGCTTCCTCGTTACTGCCGATAAATCCCCAGCAGCTATCCTCCAGCTCGCCGTCTTTATACAGTTCAAAACCGTAAGCCTCACCACGGAGGTAGGAATCGTAACATTCCACTTCACCGCGCATACAATCCTCGGCTTTCTTCCGGGTAGCGGCAGTAAAGGATTTGCCGCCAAACTCCCGGAGGGCATCTTCTTTGGAGGCATAGATCCATCCAACCTGCCCGCTGTCCCAGGGGCAGGAGAAGCCCGTGGTATTCATCGTAATGCCGCTGTGGTCGTAAAGATACAGCGGCAGCATAAGATACTTCTGTGAGATCACCTTCATTAGCCGTTCATCCACTTCACGCTCATAGTCGGGAGAACCAAAAGGCGCTTTGATTTTGTAATTCATCAGGTCCAGCGCCCGCTCATAGCGGTGGGCGCCCCGTTCATCATCACCCACGGTTTTCAGATACAGATCCCGGAGAAAATCATCTTTATCTATGTAATTATGATGGTCGCCCAAGTTATACTGCCGGTGAAAGCAGACCATTTTCCCAAAATTATCATCCTCACGGGGATTGAACGGGTCATCGTCCGGCTGGATCACCAGCACATACGGGCCGCGTGTCGCTGTCAGCATCTTTGCCCTCCTTCCTAAAGCTCCGGCCCGGATTTATGGGGCGGCTTCTGTGTCCTCTCTTTATCTTCCGGCGAGGGGACCGGCTGCTTGACGGCAAGGATCTTGCCGCCGATCCGCGCAAACGATTCCGGCGCCAGAAATTGCTCCTTATATTTTTCCAGCAGGTCAGGGGGAAGATCTGAAAAACTTTCTTCCCCAAGCCCGGTGATAATAAAATTACCGGCAATGATGTCGTAAATCTCTCCGGTATCATCCCGAAGCGCACGGTTCAAAGGCAGCCCCAGGAATTTCCCTTCCTCATTGCAGATCAGGGCCACAGGGTCCTCATACGGATAAACTGCCTGGATAGGGCCGTCCACCGCAGCCTGCAAAGCCTCAAGCCCCGGCTCAATATCTGTTTCATGGGGGATTTCCCCAGGCTGCACCATTAAAACTTTCATCTGTGAATATCCTCCTTTTTCTTATCCGGCGCTTTTAGCGGCGCTGCTTTTTCCTGCCTTTTTGCGTCTGAGAGTTTTTCCAGCACCGAAGCGCGTCCTGCCTTGCCCGAATCACGCCCCGGCGCAGTTACAGTCTTTTCCGGTTTCTGTCCTTCCACGGTATATCCGGGCAAAAGGGCTCCATGTACGGTAAAATGCTGTTTATATTGCTCTGGGACCGGAGGGGAAATCTCCGTGAACAAATGAGAATAGGCTTTCTTCCGGCCTTCCAGGTACTTCATGGCAGCAGTTTTATCGGTATAGCGTTTCTGACTCTGCCCGGCAATTTTTTCTCCATACCCCTTCTTAGGGGAATTTACATAGACATCCCAGGTGACATACCAGGCAACCGGTATGCTCTGTTTCGTTTCCCGGTCATATTTTGTATCTTCCCAAACACTGCAGGTCATCTTGTAAACGCGGTTGCTGATTTCCTCGCCATCCCGCCAGCTATCTTTTGATCGCCACTGATTCGATGTATGGGCAACCTCCGGGGTCCGAAGATATTCCAGCGCCCGGTTGATGGCCTGTGTCGCCGCCGCCTGCTGTTCCCATTGCTTTGCCGCAGCCAAAACGATCTCATAGGCTTTTTGCTCCCCGTCAATATTTCCCTGGCGCATGGCTTCCAAACTTTCCGTGCCCATGGCGATCAAAGCAGAAATATCTACATTTTCGCAGGAAACACTATGTTCCACTTTTAATTCATATCCGGGTTTTAAGTCATCCCCATAACGATAAACACGGTAATCCTTGTTTTCTTCCAAATTTTCACCTCCATCAAAGTTCCGGCTCATGGGCTTTCGTCTGCTTTGGCTCTGCCGGCGTTTTGCCCTGTCCCTTAGCAGCGGCAAGCTGCCCTAAGAGGGAAGGCTTCTCTCCGCCAAAGAGGGAAAGCTGTTCTGCATCCGTGATAACCGGCATGGAATCCATGCGGGAAGGCGCAGGCGCCGCCGGCCGGATTTCCTCTAATGTCTGCGGGTGGTCGGAATGGGTGAGAAAATGCTGCCGCTTTAGATCCGCAAAAACTTCATCAAAAACCGCATTGATGGCTTTTCGTTCCTCACCCTCCGGGAAGGCTTTCAAAATTTCTATTTTCCCATCCTTGCCGGTGACAAAAGCAGCGGCGCTGTCCGCGTGGCCTGCCAGGTAATCCGAAATTTCAGGAGACAGCTTATCTTTGATATAGCAGGCGAAAGCCCTGGCTGTCATCTCTGTATTGCTTTCCCAATAGCCGCCGTCTTTTTCACACTCTTTGCCCATACGGACCGAGTTTTTATAAAAATCCGTTTCTACACGGCCAATCTGCGGGGGTTCCTGATCCTGCATCCCGGACAGCATACGCTCAAAGATTTCCAGCCGGTCACGTTCGCTTTTGGGAATAACGCGTCCGGTCATAGACTTTTTAAAGGCGCTTAGCTGTTCCACAGAACCGGGAACGCCTGAAAGAAATTCTTCCCGAAGGACTGCGTAAGCCTCCATGTGCATCTCGTCATTCGCTGCCCGCTTGAGCGGGGCAAGGACCGCCGAATCCAGCCAGCCAGCCGCATTTTTCCGGATACGCTCTGCCTGCGCCTCTGTCCGGGCCGCGGCCTGCTCCGGCGTTTCCGGCTTATATTTCATGGTTTCAATCAGCTTCTTAAATGGCTCATACAGGCGGGATTGTTCGGAAAGGAAGCCTTTTGCCCCCATTTTCACGCCCAGGTAATCATCCAGGCCATGCCACCACTCATGCGCCAGGGAACCAGCCCCGTGCATCTTGGTAAGGTTAATGACCTTCCGCAGCGGTTCGTAGTGGGCGGCGGCGTTGCCGCTGCCGCGGGCGCCAAAGGCAATCGAGAGTGTTCCCTGGTAGGAAATATCTTTTTCGCTGATCTTAAGGACAGCCGCCAGGTCTTTGAGGGCGTCAAACCCCATGTTCAGAGAAGCGCGCCGGTCATTCTGCGTCATCCAGTTCCCAAATTCACCGCCGCGGAAAGCAAAAGCGTCAAGATAATCCTGCCCGATCACATCACGATTTCCGCGGTAATCCGGGCCAGTGCGCCGGACGCGGGAAAGCTGCTGCGGGACAAACCGCTGTTTTCCGCTGGCTCCGCGCTGCCGGGCAAGATCCTGTACCCATTTCAGGGCTTCCTCACGGGTGGCAAAGTTCGTTTTCAGGATCGTATAGCCTTTTGTGATATAGTAGGTATTGGGAATCCAGTCATTATTCTTCGAGTAGGTCCTTTTGCCGTCATTGAACCGGATGTCATAGCCGCGGGGGACCTTTTGTTCAGCGGGGACGCCAAACTGCTTTTTTACAGCCCCTTGGACGATTTTTCTCTCAAAGTCCCGTTCCCCTCGGAAGTACAGGGCATTTACCAGCTTATCGGTAATGACCGGATTATCCCGGCCCTTTTGGGTGGCCCGGATATAACCGCCGCCGATCCCATGGGAAATACGCTCGCAGTAACCGCCGTCAATAATAAGTGCATCGAATACATCCATGGCATCCTGCACTGTCTGAACCTTTTCAACGGCTTCCTGTACCTGCCGGACGGTTGCGATATATTCTTTCTGCCGCGCCAGGCGCTTTTCCGGCGTATCATCAGAACGCAGATACCGCGGGGAGGCGTTCAGGCTGTCACGCACTACTTTCCGAAAATACAGAATGTCCACCGGGACACCGGATTGAATCAAGGCGTTATAATCCGGCTTTTTCCAGACATTATCTTTTTTCACATACTTTTCGGCCTCGCGCTCATTCATCCCCAGCAGGTCATCCACATACAGCCCGCGGGCAGCCCAAAGGTCTTTTTTAGCGCCGCCGATCTTTTCACCAAAATCTTCATGCACAATTTCCTTCGCCAACTAAAACCACCACCTCCTTATCACGGTTTTGGTATATGCTTTTGCCTCAAAGACATAAGAAAAGGCGCAAGGTCTGCCTAAAAGGTAAGCCAGCGCCCGGTTCCATTCCTCTACGGGAAAGGCACGGTTATCTACTTCAAGAAGCGCCTGCAAAGATAACAGCGGGCACCAGTCCCGCAGGTCTGGAAGGGACACCCCTAACCGTCTTGCGATTGTATCTAATAAATCAGTATTTGTACGCATCATCATAATTCCACCCGGTCCGCCGCCTTAACCGGCGCCTCCTTTTTTGCCGCAGGCTGTACCTTTTCACTATTTTCCTGCATGGCCTTCAAAACGGATGGCCTGCGCTCTGAGGATTCCTGTAAACGGTCCAGGCTGCCGATAGCTTTTTCAATATTCCGCTTTGCGGCGGTCATGCAAGCCCGGTTGACTTTGTACGGTGCGGCAATCGCTTTAGACAGTCTGCCGGGGGCTTTAGGCTCCTGCACCGGTTCTTTCCCTATCAGGGTCCGACCCATATTTTTCAAATGCCTGCCCGCCTGGTGATACTCCGCAGCAAAATTCTGGATTTTGGAGACAGCGTTATCGTCAATACGGATGCTGGCGTCTGCCGCCTTTTTGATCCCCTCCAGCAGCGGCTTGATGTGAAAAAAGCGGGAAAGGCCATCCAGGGCAGCCGTACCATGTTTCTTAAAGGCAGCAAGGGCTTCTTTACACCCTCCAATTATGAGCTTCTTTAGTTCTGACAATTTCCGGCTCATATTAGAAATGTTCTGTTCCAACGCTTTACAGCTTCTTTGCAGAACAGCTTTCAAGGAGCGGTTCTGCACCTGCAAAAGCTCCTGGCGCATGGTTCTCAATTCCTCTACGGCCTCGGCCAGCCGGTTTTCCAGCTCGCCTACATGGGCAACCATTTCAGCAAAATCCCTGCCGCTTGGGGAAGGATTCTCTTTCAGAACGGCCAGCAGTTCTTTTACATATTCATTTTCTGCAAGAAGCTGTTTGTTCCTTCGTTTCACTCGTCCGGCGTCCTCCTTTCTCCGGGCAGCTTTCCCCGGCAATCTTACTTACGATTTCCGGTCCGGATTCATAAATCTGCATCAGCCTCCGGGCCATGCCGCAGGGATGGGCAGCGCCCGTTGTCCAAAGGCGCACCGTGGAAGGGGTGACATTCATCAGCAGGGCGAAGGCTTTTTCATTGGTTTCCAGCTTTTTCATCAAAGCCTTAACCATGGACGGGCTGTATTCCGGGCAGCGGGCAGCCCCGGCGATTACCTGAATCGCAGACTTTTCGTTATTCATCGTGTTTTCCTCCTAAATTGAAACAGCCGCCTGTTTCTGGCGGCTGGCGTGTTTTTCTTCGCGGATTGCTTGAAGCGTGCGCTGTAATTTCTCATTGTAGTCTTTCCCGCTGCGGGGAGGATTGACAGACACCCGGATCTTTGAAAACCTCTGGTCTGATTTCAGCAGTGCCTTGATTTTCCGGGCGTTGACCCGGCCCGCAAGGTCATTGTCCAAATAGAGGGCAACACGGGTGATCTCCGGGTGGCGTTCCAGAAAAGCGACCAGGGCCACAGGGGAGGTCCCGCCCAGGGAAAGGCGGTAGCCATTCCACTGCCAGCCCTCCAGCTTTTGGAGCGTAGCATGGGAGAGGGCGTCAATCGGAGCCTCAAAAACCGCCAGGTGGCGGCTCCCCGGCTGATCCGGCGGGTAGCAGAAGCTAAACCGCTTATCACTGCCGCTGATGTCCTTTTTCAAGTCACCTGCGATTCCGCGGACGCAGGCAAACCGGCCCGTACCGGTATCATCCCGGCCAACAAAAACGCAAACCGCCTCGTTGTTATAGCGGGACTCATAGAACAGGCCCAACTGCATACACCGTCTGATGATGTCCGAATGGACTCCCCGGCGTTGGAGATAAGAAACAGCAAAGGTGGCACACCGCTTTACCCAGGGGAGACGAAAAGGCTTTTTCTCCACCGGTTTCCGCTGTTCCCGGCTGCCGGAAGCTGTGTAATGGGAAACAGCAGGAGTGCCACAGCCTGCCAGCCGCTCCACAGCATCCACAAAGCTGTACCCCCGGATTTCCATGAGGTAATCCACGGCATTGATCTTTCGTCCACGGCTATTCCAGTACCAGTAATTCTTGCTCGCCACATAAACCAGGCTGTCATGCTCCCGATGGCGGTAATTGGCGCCTTCCCGTTTCAGCACGCCGCTTTCGTGGGAAAGCAGATAATCTAACAGATCCGTTTCTCTTGCCTGGGTGATCTGTTCCTGGGTCAAGCTCGGCATTGCTTCGGCGTTTCATGGTTTTTCATGGCGCGCAGCCTCCTTTCTGCGATATTTTCTTTCACCAAAGCCGCTCCCTCTATCCGTAAAGATCGTGATTGACTTCGGCCCGGTAATAGCTGTCCATGGTAGTCGGGGCATTATAGAGAGCCGCCAGCAGGTAGGACTTGATATTCCGAACCTTGGTCGTGTTATTATCCAGGCAATCGAACACATACTCCACATGGGAGAAGTTCACTTTCAGGAAACGGCTTTTTACCACCTCACGGGGGTAGTCATCCCCGGCAATGCGGATATATGGCCGCTGGGATAGGACCGTTTGCAGCATCAGCTCAACCAACTCGTCCACACGCTCATACCCGTACCGGTGGACAAGAGCCTCAAATTCAATATTTTCTTTGATAATCTCCCGGTAGGTATCTATCCGATCAATCCTATCCCTATCCATCTCCGCACTGCCAGAAGGCATCCTTCCAGAAGCCGGATAGATTGATTGATGGGTATTTGATCTATCCGTTATTGATTTTTTAGTAATTGATTCTTGTATATTTAATTGGGCGGGTTTTTCCTGTTCAGGTTTTCCCAAAACAGGTTTTTCCTGTCTTGGATTTACCTGTCTTGGATTTTCCCGTTTAGGTGGCAAAACAGTATCATGCCCATCGGGAAGCACCGGCTTCTCATGGATAACGTACTCAATGTCGCCCAGCCTGCCATGATAGTCACGGAGCCGGCGCCGGGTAAGATACCCCTGCTTTTCCAACTCCTTGATCGCGCTGCTGATCGAATCCACTCCATCCTTGCAGATATGGGCCAGCCCTTTCGTTGTATAGTCCCAATTATCAGGCAAGGACAACATCAGCGACAGCAGCCCCTTTGCCTTCAAAGACAGCGATACATTCCGAAGATGGTGATTGGACATGACCGTAAAATCTTTTGTCTTTTCAACTCTGAACACTGCCATTTGACATCCTCCTTCCTGATGTTTTGTTATAAGTGACAGCTACAAATCTCTGTCCTTATGGTCGTAGTTCAGATAGCCATTGTGTACTTTGGCATGGTTTTGAATTTTAATAAAACCACGTTCCTGATTCTCCATTGCTTTCCGATACCCCTCGTCTGTGAGGAACAGGCGCATCTTATCGCCTTTATCTCCGACAGGGGATTCAAAAGAAAGCACATCAAAGACAACCATGTGGCGTACCTCCGGGTCAAACCGCTCCAGGGCCATGATGTCATGCCCTTTCAACTTTTCAGCCCCGGACTGCTGCCGGGCCAATGCGATCCGCTCACCCATAGTGCGGGGGTAAGGCAGATGATAGTTCTTCTGGATGTCCTTCACCAAATCCATGCACTGTTCATTTGACAGAACCCGCAGCTTTGCCATGAGTCCCCGCACCATATCGCGCTGCTCCGGGTTACGGGTAAAACGGGCTGTCATATACAGTTCATCCAACACTTTGGCCTGGCAGTCACCGTCAATCTGAAACAACTGCCTTTTTTCTTCTTCATTCAGTTCCATGTAAATTTCCTCCTATTTCTGAAAATGGGCGCAAAAAAAGGGCGCCCATCAGATCAGATGAAACGCCCTGATAAGCAGCGGTCCGGTAAAACACCGCACCGCTGCAGCAGTATTCAATTTTGTCTTTTAAGTGACACCTCCCATCATTCGACAGATTTTTCGCTGGCTATCAAGGTTGGAAAAGGAATTGAATAGGCAGCGACAAACGCTGAAACCCTTGAAAACACTGGGTTTTTCCGTTTGTCCTTATTATACCGTAAGGGCATTCCCTAGCGACTACGATGCTCGCAAATAATACTCCTGTGCCCGTTATTACCGGGGTGTTAGGGCATGCCAGTTCCAGGACAACACAGAAATATCTTTCCATTGACGTAGACGGACTCAGGAAAGTATCACTGGAGGTGCCGGAATGAAAGAAATCACAAAGAAGGAATTCACCGGCATATTTAAAGAAGAGTTTGAAAACTTCCTGCGATATAAAAACGCTTTGGGATACTATAAGAAAATAGAGGGAAACCTTCTCTACGACTATCTGGCATTAAACCGGTTCCTTGACAGCTACAAGCTGGAAGAAATTGCCCTTACGGAAGAAATGACATTCGCATATGTGAAAACAGCTGAACATCTTTCACAGTCGACAAGACATCACCGTGAATGCAATATCAGGCAGTTTGCGAAATTCCTGAAAAGCCAGGGCTATGAAAATATCTATATCCAGTATGACTGTACAGTAAAAATGCCAAGAGATTATATTCCATATGTTTTTTCTAATGCTGAGATGAAGAGAATCTTTTCAGTCATAGATTCCAGGGAAAGCGCCTATGACCGCTATGACTCACGGCTTTTTTATCAGACGCTTATCAGGCTGCTGTACTGTACAGGGCTGAGACTGGGGGAGGCATTGGAACTTAAGATCAGTGACATTGACTTTACAGATAACATTATCATTGTCAACAGCGGAAAAGGAAACGTATCCAGACTGGTTCCATTCAAGGCTTCCCTTGGCAAATGGCTCATAAATTATAATAGGAAAAAATCAAAGCCTGGCGATACATATTTTTTTGAATCTCCGTCAGGGGGCCGGAGATGCAACCACAGCATAACAACAACATTCAGAAAAAACATCCTTCCTAAGGCAGGGGTCAGCCTTGCTTCTGCCAATGGACATAGCAGAGGTCCATGTATCCATTCATTGCGCCATACGTTTGCATGCAACGCCCTGGATCAGATGATAAAAGAAGGAAAAGACCCTTATTGCGCTTTGCCATATCTGAGTGTATACCTTGGGCATACGGATATAACAAATACAGAAATATATCTCAGGCTTACCATGGAAAGGTATGACGAGGTTATAAATGTCGGGCATTATATTTACGAGAGGGTGTTGGGAGGAGGCAGTGATGACTGATTTTGCGAGACTTATGAGTGATTACTTTGTTAAATACCTTGCAGGACAGAAAGGCTCCGGAAGCAACACTATGAAAACATATCGTGATACTTTCGTGCAGTTGTTGGAATTTATGGATGAGAAGAAACATATCAGGGCTGACTGTATCGAAGTGGACAGTTTCAGCTACGACATTATTAATGAGTTTCTGGAGTATCTTGAAAAAGAGAAAAGAGTATCCATATCTACCAGAAATAACCGTCTTGCTGCGATAAGATCATTTTTCAAGTATACGGGCTACCATGAACCAAAGTACCTGAATATTTCGACTTCCATCCGTGAAATATCCAAGAAGAAAACAGAGGGCCGACAGATGAACTATTTGTCAGTCAATGCAATGGAACATTTTCTGAACAGTTTTGATAAAACTGACCATAAGGAGCTGCGATGCTTCTGCATTGTGCTCCTTCTTTACGAGAGTGGTGCCAGGGTTACAGAATTATGCAACGTGCGCAGATATGATCTCCATCTCGAGAAACCTTACACTATGATTCTGCATGGGAAGGGAGATAAAATAAGGTCAGTTCCATTGGATGGGCTTGTAGCTGACGTGATAAGCAATTATATACAGAAATATAGAGTAGATGACAACGACTTTCTTTTCTTTAATACCAGAAGGGAAAGGCTGACCAGAGAAGGTGTAAATTATATCGTGCATAAATACTTTGAAAGAGCCAGGCTGAAAGAAGCATCGATTTCCCCCGCCGCTATTTCAGCACATTGCCTCCGCCATACGAAAGCAATGCATCTTTTGGAAAATGGGGTAAACCTGATATATATAAGAGATCTCCTCGGTCACACATCCGTGACTACGACAGAGATCTATTCCAAAGCAAATCCGGAAGTAAAAAGAAAACACATCGAAGATGCATCCCGAATACGGGACATCAGCCTTGATTATTCCACGGAAGAAAAAGAAGAACTTCTGGAATGGCTCAAAAATAGTATTTAAAAAAATAAGTTATGAGAAGTGAAATCAAAAAACAGAAGGAGAAATAAAGAAAACAGAATATACTTCTCATAACTTTTCTCTTCTCATAAGACTGGTTATGACATTCTACTCATAACC
>OLSJ01001208.1_pt1 | contig 16574 bp, 13 predicted proteins | sample 1672151 | NCBI WGS metagenome assembly OLSJ01 (sample SAMEA3136653, study PRJEB25190) | human gut metagenome | biome: human gut; feature: human-associated habitat; material: faeces | place: Austria | collected 2013 | reverse complement strand
CCAGGGGCGCCCCCTGGCTCCGGCGACTCGGCGCCGTCCTTCTTGTGCCCGAACGGACCGAACGATATTTCCTTGTTGAGATCGACCACGACTCTCACCTGGCCTTCATGGTCGCGCCCACGGCGCCGGGGCATTGGGCGCGCAAATCGTTGTCGCCGCTCGCTTCGGGCATGATGTCGGATATCGACCGCAGGTCTATATCGATATGGCTTGCCACGGCGTTCACCAGCGGCTGCAGCGATGAGCCTCCGCCGCAGCAGTACGCCATCTCCACGTTGGTGTCCGGGTTGTTGAAGCCGTAGAAGTTGAGGGCGCGCCCTATCTCCACGGCGATGGACTCGTACACGTCGAAGGCTGCCGCCCCCTGCTGCACGCCGTCGTAGTCGGAGAGCTTGTACCCGTTCGCCACATGGACGTCCACGCCGCGCTCGGCGGCGATGGCGCGGTCGATGTCGGCCCCGCCGATGTCAATGACGCGCGTGACGTCGTAGGCACCGTCGGCGAAGAAGTGCAGCTTGGTACCGCTGTGCGCGAAGTCGATGACGCAGCAGTTAGCCAACGCGCGCGGGTTCCCGCCCACCAGGTTCTGGAACGCCGCAGCCGCCGGCGTGGCTATGCGCAGGCGCATGCCGGCGCGACGGAACATCTCCAGGTAGTCGTCCACGGTCTGCTTCGTGGTGGCGGCGGCCAGCAGGTCCATGCCCTCCGGCACGCCCTCGGGATCGAGGTGCGTGGCGAGCACCGCGTAATCGTAGTAGTAGCGGTCCTTGCCCTGGGCGATGTAATCACGGAACTCGTAGGGCAGGTTCAGCTCCAGCTCCTTTTCCGTCATGGCCGGAACGGACAGCCGCCGCACGAGGCAATCTGTCGAGGAGAGCACGAGGGCCGCATCCTTTGCAATACCGCCTGTTCGCTTGACGAGCCCCTTGATGAAGTCGGCCATAGCGTCGAAGCTGATGAGCCTGCCTTCGGCCATGAGCCCTTCCGGCAGCGCCTCCACCACGATGTTCTTGATGACGTCGTCATCGCACACCGCGAGCTTCACACTCGCATTGCCGATATCGACGCCCGTGTAGGTTTTACCCATGCGGAGAAGTCCTTTCGATCCCGCATTTCCCTTCCAAGGACAGTTTATACCATCCCCCCTGCCATTCCCGCGCCGTTGCCGGAACAGGCCGCGCGGCCGACCCTAAAACAGTCCGACGTACCAGGTGAGGACGAGCGGGCCTCCCAGCAGCGTGAGCATAGTGGCCGCCGCGATGGCCGGTCCGAAGGGGATGGCCTTGTCTACCGGCGGCGGGGTGCTCTCCGGGGAGGCGCCCGCGCCTTCGCCCGCGGCGCACTTGACGGCCTTGCCGCACGGAGTCGAGGGGGCCCTGCGCAGGCGGAAGGCTGCGAACACGAGACCCAGCACGCAGGCGACAAGCAGGTTCAGCAGAGACAGGGCCGCGCCAAGGAACAGCCCCACGGCGAACAGCAGCTTCACGTCGCCGCCGCCGAGCGACGTCTTGCCCGTCACCGCGTCGAACACGAGCGAGAACAGCAGGATACCGCCACCCACGAGAAGGCCGCCCGCCAGGCCGTCGAGCAGGCCGGCCAGCCAGCCAGCCCCGACCAGCGGGGCGAACAGGCTGCCCACGCCGAAAACCGAGGAGACGGCCTCGGGGGCGGCGCCGGCGAGGAGCGAGTCGGCAGCCACCAACGCAGCGGGCTCACGCATTGCTGCGGGAACGAGCGGAAAGCCGATTGCGCCCGCGAGCGACGCCGCCATCATGAGCAGCCACACGGCTGCTGCCGCGATCACGAAGCCGTTGGGAATGGTGTACGTGTCGAGGTCGACGAGCGAGGCTCCCATGAGGATGCATGCGAGCACCGCGTAGGCGAGCCATGGCGCGCCTACGCCGTACACGACGAGAAGCGCGACGAACAAGGCGGCCGTCAGCAGCTCCACCATCACGTAGCGCGGGCTCACCCGCTTGCCGCAATGCCGGCAGCGCCCGCGCAGCGCGAGCCACGATACGACCGGGATGAGGTCGAGCGCCCCGAGTGAATGCCCGCAGCTCGTGCAGTGGCTGCGCCCGGCAAGGACGCTCTCGCCGTGAATGAGGCGCCACGCAAGGCAGTTCACGAAGCTGCCGAACACCGCACCGAGCAAAGCGGCGACCCCGATGAGGATCGCCGCTTGACTAGGAGTGAAGATGTTGAGCGAGAGGGACAAAGTTAAGCTGTCGGTTTAATTTCCGACGGCGCGATATACACATTATAAACAATTGGGCTGTCGTTGCCATTCCAAGTACCGGGAGTAGTGTCTTCAGCAGCACTGCCCTTGCCGGAGTACGAAATCACGGTATCGCCCTTTTTGTGACCATCACCGTCTTTCATATAAAGACTAACGTGGTACAACGCTCCCGTATCGGAAGCATGGTTTGACAAATAATCATTCGCCGCTTCCATTCTCGCAGCACGAACGTTTGCTTCAAACACGGACTTGTTGGCGTTGTCCATAGCCCCCGTAAACACCGGCACGGCTACGGCCACCAGCACCAGGATAATCGCCACGACGATCAGCAACTCGGCGAGCGTGAAGCCGCCCTTCTCTTCCCTTATCCTCTTAATCATTTCCTTCACCGTTGTTTCCCTTCTCTCTCCCGGCAGCCTCTCGCCGCCAAGAATAAGCCCCGTTCATGATCGAACGATCATACCACCATTTAGCACACCCCCGGTGGCATAACAGCCTACATGTTCGCGTACATGGTGAAAAGCGGCAGGTACAGCGCGATGACGATGAACCCGGCGAACACGGCCATGAGCACGAGCAGCGTCGGCTCCATGAGCGAGAGCGCGCGGTCGGTCACGCGCTGCGTCTCGTTGTCGTAGAACTCGCCCATCGTCTCCAGCGTCGCCTCCAGCTCGCCGGTCTGCTCGCCTACCGAGCACATCTCTATGAGCGTGCGCGGGAAATACCGGCACTGCTCCATGCACTCTCCCAGCGTGCGGCCTTCCTCAAGCCCCGCCTCCATGCGTCCCACCTCGCGCGACAGCACGTAGTTGCCCAGCACGCGGCCCGTCACGGCCACGGCGCGCGTCATGGGCAAGCCCGCCGCAATGAGCGTGGACATGGTATTCGCGAACTGCGAGGCGCCGGAGAACTCGCCCACCACGCCCAGCACCGGCATCCTTAACTTCGCTTTCGCCAGCAGGGTCTTGCCCGCCTCGGTCGTGCTGAACAGCTTCGCCCCCACCGCCGCCAGCACTATCACTATAAGCATAATCAGCCAGTTGGCCGACACCCAGTTCGAGGCATCAATCAAAAATTGAGTGATGGCCGGCATATCGGTGCCCAGCGACGATACCATGCCCGCGATGGCGGGAATCACCATTACCATCATCACGGCCACCACGACCACGGCGATGATGAGCACGAATATCGGGTACGTGAGTGCGCTGGCCACCTTCGCCCCCACCTTCGCGCGCTTGTCGTAGTACTTGTGCAGCCGCTCGAAGCTTTCCGGCAAATGGCCGCTCTCCTCGCCGGCGCGCACGGTCTCCACGAACACGCGCGGCAGCTCGGGCCCCTTGTTCTCGAAGCTGTCGGCCAGGCCGTGGCCGCTCGCCACGTCGGTGGCCACCTCGGCCAGAACGCGGTGCAGGTACTTGTCAGTGGTCTGGTCGGCCACCAGGGACACGGCACGGGCGATGGAGAGCCCCGCCTGCAGGATGATGGCGAACTGCGAGCACATGATGGCCAGCTGCTTCGGCTTCGCGCGCGGCTTCGTTATGTCCATGGTCAGGATGTTCTTGCCCTCGCGCACCTGTTTCACGCTCTGCACGATGCGGCACAGGTCGCGCGCCTGCTCCATGGCCTCAATCTCGTCGTAGGCCTCCACGACGCCGCTGACTTTGTCGCCGGTGACGGAAAGGCCGGTGTAGGTGAAGGTGGGCATCAGCGGACGTTCTTTCTCACGTAATCGACATCGTGGGCGGCTTCGAGCGCCGTCTGGGCGTCTATGGCGCGGGCCCGGTACAGGTTCAGCAGCGCGTTGTCCATGGTGACGCTGCCCGCGGCGGCCGAGGTGGCCAGCGAGCTCTGGATCTGCGGCGTCTTCCCCTCGCGGATAAGGTTGCGGATGGCAGGCGTCACCATCATCAGCTCGCACGCCAGCGCACGGCCGCTCCCGTCGCGGCTCGGCAGCAGCTGCTGGGACAGCACCGCCACGAGCGTGGTGGATATCTGCATGCGTATCTGGCGCTGCAAGCCCTCGGGGAACACGTCCACCATGCGGTCGATGGAATCGGCCGCCGACTTCGTGTGCAACGTGGCCAGCACGAAGTGGCCCGTCTCGGCGGCGGTGAGCGCCGTCTGGATGGTGTCCAGGTCGCGCATCTCGCCGATGAGGATGATATCGGGGTCCTCGCGCAGCACGGCGCGCAGGGCGTCGTGGTAGCTGGCCGTGTCCTGGCCGATCTCGCGCTGGGAGATGATGGAGCGGTCGGGCGTGTAGATATACTCGATGGGATCTTCCATGGTGATGATATTCTCGGCGCGCGTGTGGTTGATGGCGTCGATGAGGGCGGCGAGCGTCGTGGACTTGCCGCTGCCCGTCTCGCCCGTGACCACCACGATGCCGCGCTGGATCTTCGGGAAGTCCATGACCGCCGGGGGCAGGCCCAGCGTCTCGAGCGGCGGGATGACGTCGGACAGCAGGCGCAGGGCGGCGCTCACGTGCCCCTGCTGGCGGAACAGGTTCACGCGCACGCGCACGCCGGCGATGGTGTCGGCGCGGTCGAGCTCGCCCGCCCGCTCTATGCAGGCGTAATCCTGCCCGGCCAGCTCGCGCGCCAAGCGCTCGCACGCCTCGTGCGTAAGCGGCGCGTCGCCGTCCACGCCCGCATCCACCAAGTGGCCGTTCACGCGGAACTTCACCGGCAGGCCGCACACCAGATGCACGTCGGAAGCGTTCACCTCGTGCGCATGGTTGATGAGTTGTTCGATGTTCATGGTCGCGCCTTTCTATTCCAGCGCCGTGATGGTCTTGCGGGCCTCTTCCACCGTGGTCACGCCGTTCAGCACGAGCTCGCGGCAGCTGTCGGCCATGGTGCGGTACGAACCCGACTGCTCGATGGCCATCTGCAGCTCCTCGCGCGTGGCGCCGCCCGTGATGCGGGCGCGCAGCGCGCGGTCGAGCACGAGTATCTCGAACACCCCGGTGCGCCCGCGGTACCCGGTGCCGAAGCACATGGGGCAGCCTGTGCCGCGGAAGAACTTCACCGCAGGGTCGTAGCGCATGCCCAGCGCGTCCAGCTCCTCCGGGTCCGGCGCATACTCCTCGCGGCAGTGCGGGCACACCAGGCGCACGAGGCGCTGGGAGATGATACCGCGCACGCCGCTGGCTATGAGGTACGGCTCCACGCCGATGTCGACAAGGCGGTCGATGGTGGACGCCGCGTCGAACGTGTGCACGGTGGAGAGCACCAGGTGGCCGGTGATGGCGGCGCGCATGGCAATCTCGGCCGTCTCGCCGTCGCGGATCTCGCCCACCGCCACGATGTCAGGGTCCTGGCGCAGGATGGCGCGCAGGCCGCTGGCGAACGTCATGCCCGTCTTCTCGTTGATCTGCACCTGGTTCGCACCGTCGATGTTGTACTCCACCGGGTCTTCCAGCGTCACCAGGTTCACCGAGTCGTCGTTCAGCTCGCGGATCATGGTGTACATGGTGGAGCTCTTGCCCGAGCCGGTGGGACCCACGATGAGCACCATGCCGTTGTTAGCATGGATGAGGCGGTTGTACTTCTCCAGGTTCGAGCCCGCCAAGCCGATGCCCTTGGGGTCGAAGAGCGACTCGTTCTTGTCCAGCAGGCGGATGACCACCGTCTCGCCGTGGATGGTGGGCAGCGTGTTGATGCGCAGGTCGATGTCCTGCTTCTTCAGGCGGATGTTCGCGCGGCCGTCCTGGGGGACGCGGCGCTCGGACGTGTTCATGCCGCCCATGATCTTCAAACGCGAGATGACGGAAGCCTGCAGCTCCTTCGGCACGGTGAGGATGGTGCGCAGCACGCCGTCGATGCGCATGCGCACATGCAGGTCGGCCTCGCGCGGCTCCAGGTGGATGTCGGACGCGCGCTCGGTGGCGGCTCGCTCGATGATGCTGTTCACCAGGCGCACCGTGGGGGCGGACTGCGCGTCGGCGTCGTCCCCCAGCGTAGAGGTTTGGAAGCTGCCCCCGTCGTCGGTGCCGGCAGCGCGGGCGTCGCGCTTCATCTCCTCGATGGCGCGTGCGGCGCCCTCGTTGCCGTACAGCGTCATGATGGCGCGCATGACCGAGTCGTTCGTGGCCACCATGGGCACGACGCGCTTGCGGGTGGCGTTCTTCACCGCCTCGATGGCCATGAAGTTCAGCGGGTCGCTCATGGCCAGGTACACGTCCTCCGGCGTAGTTCGCACGGGCACCACGTTGTACTGCCGGGCCACGTTCTTCGACACCACGCGGCTCATCTCGGGGTCGAGGTCGATGGCGGAAAGGTCCACGAACTCGATGCCCAGCTGCATCTGCAGCGCCTCGATGAGCTCCGCCTCCGTGATGACGCCCTCGGCGATGAGCTCGTCGCCCAGGCGCCGCTTCGACTCCTTCTGCTGCGCGAGCGCATGCCCCAGCTGCTCATCGGTGATGAGCCCCGCATCGGTCAACACGTCTCCCAAGCGCTTGTATGCCATTGCTACGATCCTATTCTTTTCACGGAGAGCGATGCTTCCGCCAAGGGCGGAAGGCTCTCTCCTTCACGAATGCTCACATCAAACGTCCAAGCGTTGGCTGTCTCATCATAGATGACGCTATCCAAAACAGGAATGAGCCCATCCTGAGAGGGCACAAGCGTTACTGAAGCAGTGCTGGTTGCCAGCATAATGCCGTTGGGCGAAAAGCCAGCGTCAGGATCGTAAAACTGCACTGTTTCGCGATAGCCTGCGCTCACATAAGCGGGAAACTCTCCACCTCCTTCGACCGAACGAGCGTAGGCCATCTCATCGCTCACTGTTTCAACCGCGCGCGCTAGCAGATTGTCAGCGACAGTTTGCCTCGTGATGCTGCCGTATGCGCTCATAGCAGCACCCATTCCAGCGGATATCACAATGCACAGCAGTCCAATGAATATAATGCTGACCAACTGCTCGGCCAGCATGAAACCCCGCTGATCGCGCAAGCAATGTGTCAAAGCAACAAGAGTTCTTTTGCGATATCGAGTCACTTTAATCATTGCTGCGCGTTCTCAGGCCGAGCGCTTATATTTTGATACCGTTCGAATACCACTTGGCCGCTGTCGTCTTTCGCCTGATATGTCCAAACCTTTACTTGAATGTTAATTTTACCGAATGAGAAATCGGCTCCACTGACACCGCTTTCGGCCATACCCGTTTCGGCCTTGTACAAATTCGAGAGTGACTGCCTACTCGTCACAGACACATTTGTCGAGACCATAACCATCGTTGCGAGTAACGTGGCACCGAGTGCCGCTATAAGCAGCGCTGCCAAAGCCTCTACTAAGGTATCGGCTTCTTTAGAAGCAATCTTCGAACTAAGTGAGGCCAGATACTTTCTCATATCCTATCACCGTCATTGGTCTTCGTAATAGCAGCGCGCTCATAAGAAAACGATACAAGTTTTCCCGAGGCATTGTAGGTTGGAATACATTGCAGGTATACCGTCATGTTGTAAGGCGAGGCTGGAGCAAAGCTCTCATCCAATGACAGGTCTATTGTTATGTTGAGATCGGAATCTACAAGCAATTTGCCATATACCGTCGAGTTTCCTTGCTTGATAACAAGTCTTTCTCCCGAGCCAAAGGACTCTTTTACAGCCCGCCTTTCCAAAATGCTGCTACCGTAGGTTTTCCAAAATTCTCGACCGAACACACTGTATTGGGCACCCTGCACGGTGTCGCCGTCAGGACTAGAAACAATGGTCAATTCATCCATATCCATGTCATAGCCAATGGTTTGCGCTGCTGAGCCAACTGTGTACTCCGCCTGCTGCAATTCCCTGTGCGTCTGCACAGCCTTCGCCTGCACCGACGCCGCCGTGAGCACCACCGACCCGATGATGGCGCAAATAAGGAAGAATACCAACGCGATGACGATGGAGGCGCCGGCGGTGTCGCGAAACTTCGCTTGAAGAGTATTGCTCTTCATGATTGCATGACCTCGTCTGAACCTTCTGGACGCTGTCCGGCGGACTGCTGCGGAGAATCGGCAGATTTGTCTTGAACAGGATCTACCTCTTCCTTCCGCCCGTTTTCGGTCGAAGGCGTATCATGCTCGCTTTTTTGAGACAGATCAGAGTCGACGCCGAAAGCATCATCAACAGGTTCGGATCCAAGCTCCGAGGGCGATTCGGGTTTCGCTTCCGGCTGCACTACGACGCCTTGGTCGACAACTTGGAAATCAGACAGGCCCTCTCTTTTCAAAACTACGCCTACGAAGTTATTTTTACTGCCAGAGTCAAAGGCTATACCTTTGCCGACCAATCCTCCAACGATAAGCTTGTTACTTCCGTTTGCCTGTCCAGGATCAACCAAAAGACTCACTTCTTTAGCCGAGCAGCCAACCAACGTCAGCGAATTTTCATAATTTCCCACCAACCCTCCGACGAAAGCGGTTCTATTCTTGGCCAAGAGGCTTGTCCCTACAGAGACATTGCTTGTCGAGCAGTCGCTGAGATTGACATTTTGCTCGGCTTTTCCTAGAAGTGCACCTATACTGATGTCGGAGCTCCATGAGGAAGACCTGGATGTCGTGGTAAACGTGATTCCTTCCACGTATGTCGGTGTTACGATTTCTGGATTCTTGGGGTTTATCATGCCCTTGATATTAGAGTCGGATGCCCAGCCGATCAAAATCCCCCAGCCATAGACGTTTGAGCCTTTGTGCTCTATTTCTATAAACGCAGAGGGGGACTTGTTAGAAGAGTAGCCCGACACGGAGCAACCTTCGACATCACACTTGCGAATCGTACCAGCAACCAAACCGATATACGTCTGGGAATCGTCGTGCGTGTTGCCATCATCGTATGACCAGTCCCATACGTACTTCCCCGCATCAAGCTGACTCGTGTCTTCAACTAAATGGATGTTTTTTAAACAAGCGCGCTTGTCGTCCGTTCCGATTACCTCTGGAAAAAGGAACGAGGCTCCGCGGGGGCTCACCGTATTGGATCGGAAAGCACCCGTAGCATTAACATGTGCGTTGCGTATTTTGTAGCCAAGGCCGTCATAGACTCCCGAGAACGATACATCTTTGAAGTTCCTGCCCGTACCTGTTCGTTGCACCATATCCAAATCATGCGTCTGTTTGAAGCAGTCGGCACTATATGTCTTCACCACTGGCGTCGCATAGCCCGTGGACAAGCACCCCGGAAACTGATCGGCATGCCGCACGATCCATGCGGCTTCATCGGTCTCACCCCAAGAGCCAGCTTTGCTCGAGTTGTTTTCAACTGCGCACGCAAAGTTGAAGTTGAGGTAGTAAAGAGAGTCGATTCCGTTGTATTTGAGTTCTATCGCCACGCTCTTTGCCTTAAGACCTTCTCCCTTGCTTGTGATTTTGTATGCCCGGTACTCGGCTCCGTCGATGGAAAACTTGATATGGCTCTTACTATCGAGCGATGCCAATCTGTTATTCGTACCGACAAACGAAGGCGCCTTCTCGTTATCGCCTTCTTCGACAGGGACCACAGCATAGTAGCCCCAAGAACTTATGGTTTCTTGAACGCCATTTTCATTAATTTCATCCAACAAATTCGCTATCGGCTGCGTTTGGGAGCTCAGACATCCGTAATAACCAACTTTACCGTTTTCGCCGAACTCCAAATACATAAGTCCTGCTACTTTGGGTATCTCACTGTAATCCACCGTTAGCTTTACATGTCCATACTTAAGAAAAGAGCCATATGAGGCTACCAGTTGCTTCGGTTCGACAATGATCGCTCCCTCGGCCGGCCAAGTGCTGGCATTCGGGGTTTTCCAACTTGAAAGACAGCCTTCCTTTTGAGGCGCATCGGCTATTGTCGCATACTCCGCCATCTTTTGGACAGTATAAGGAACATACTGCAATTCGCTGCCGTCTAAGCGTTTTCCCTTGTCATCACAGTATTCAAGCACGCGATAGAACAAACCGTCGCGCTGCGTCGACAGCTCGAAATCCGCTGATGTGGTGCTGGTGAGCGCATACGGTTCGTTTGAGCTCCTCGGTTGTTCTACGTAAGCGTCGGGAAGAACATTTTTGAACTGGTCTTCCTTCTTGAAACCCCACAGCTGAGCACTCGGCACTTCCGTATAAACGCTCGCGTTGCTTGAATTGCCTTTCCACGCCAACGCCGACGTTGCCGAATAGTAAACGCGAACATCATCTGAAGCAAAGAAAGACTTACCGTCGTTTCTCACACTTTCGGAATTGTACTTATCCGTTGGCGACGCCGAAGTAATATTGAACAACGCCACCGTGGACGAGGCACCGAACTCGTTTTCGAATGGCTGGCGAACGGGGGCACCGAGATTTACACCGCGCATGCCCGTCGTTCGCTGCTTTCCGGTAAAGTAGTCTTTGATACGATCCATGTTGTCAACGAAATACTGCTTGACCTCGCTGGCTTTGGGGGTAGTCCGCACATACACTTCGTAGCCATCGAAATCTCGCGGTACACGGTCGTACAGTTGACTAAGGTTTATCTTCACTTCGGTAGAATCGGCGGTTATCGGATCAACGCATTGAGAAAAACAGTCTCCGAGTTCGGATTCTTCCCACGTCCATACGCCTTGATTTATATACCCAGCTCGTTCGCCGTTGATCCAAATCTCGTAGATCTGGTACGCATGAGCTTTGCCCGACGGAGAGAACGATCCGCCGCCTTGCCAAAGCAACGATCCGTTTCCAGGATTGACCATCTTCGACACGTTTATCTCGCTGCCCGGATCCGAAGTGTAAGTGCCGGCGGTCACTTGGGCATAGACATTCACGTCTTTGCTCGTTTGGGATATCGCGTCGGCAAGCTTGACCCAGCCGCCTGAATACGACTGCCGCGAAGATTCGACATTTTCTGCTTTTAGAATCGAATTCGTCTCGATTCCTGCATCATCCAGATTGAAAATGGCTTGCTGGTCTTTCATGGAGAGATCCGTGACGGGCGCATCTCCTGAATCGGTTATCAACTTAGTCTGGGGATCTTCATAGGTTCCAGATATATGGCTGGCCGAAGACCGTTTTTTGCCGCCCTCAACTATTTGCGCATCGAGTGCAGGATTGGTTACCAAAACGGTCAGTGTTGCAATTTTCTCCGGCCATTCCATATACGCCTCGGCTGTGGCGGAAATCGAAGGCATAGCCGGATCAGACGATGAGACAGCAGCCAAAACATGGAGATTTGCGCTTGACGAAGCGAGCTTCTGGACAACTATCGCCAAAGCCTTGCCTTGATCTGTGACGGAACTTTCCAGAACACGTTTCAGATCATTCAGGTCGATCCTGAACACATTGTTATCGACCATGTCACGGGATATCACATCGTATATTTGCGTTTCTTTCACCGAGTTCGAATACGAATCGGAAAGGTCGCCTGAAGAGACAGCGTAGCCACCCCCCTTTGCGTCGAGCCCTGAAAGCACGATGGTCGCAGAGTTCTCTTCGCCTTTTATCGAAATGGACACGTCCATTGTCGTAGGCACCTTACTGTTATTGGTTATGTTGGGGTTTTGAATGCATAGCCGACCGAGCTCATCCACCCAGATCACCGGGCTCTCCAGGGCAACTGCGTTCGTGGCGGAGGCAGGGGTGCCTTGGTAGTACCCTATCATAGGAGTCGCCGACTTGCGGGCGTCTTGCTCGCGGGAGCCGGAGGCCTGGTAGTAGGCCTTCGCGGCGTCGTTGCCGCCCTGCGGGGCCGTGCCGAAGAAGCCGGATTTGCCGTCGGTGTAGAACACGCTCACCACATTTGCGGTCGATTTCGTGAATTCGATGATATAGTCGCCGTTGAGCACGGCGTCATCTATGGACAGGTTGGTAAGAACACCGCTTTGCCGAACTTGGGAAGCCGTCATGTAGTAAACATCGTCAGGGGAGAATCCGCCGGGCAAGTTCACCGCTTTCGGGTACACGTCCGTTTTCTTGCCATCGGTGCCCGTCTTCTCCACGAGATCCAACCACGTTCCGGCGGCCTTCTTGGCGGTCATCTGGGTTTGAGCGGCGTTGGCGATGGACTCGGCGGCGTTGTTCAGCTCCACCATGCGCATGTTGTTCTGCGCGTTGACAATAGAAGGAATGGCAATGGCGGCGAGCACCAGAATAATGGCGATGGAGAGCAGGAGCTCTGCGAGCGTGAAGCCCTCGCTATGCTTCTTGCTACCGGTCATCTTTCAGCTCCCTCGTTCTCGCCGCTTGGCATGCCGAGCATAGACGTACTGAAAGTACATCTTAACATTTTGCACACGGGGGGTTAACTAAACCGTAGTTTGAAGCCTGAATTACACGCCGGCGTCTGGACCGCCTCGCTACCCGAAAATCAGCTCCCTCTCCTCGCCCACCAAGGCGGCTCGTGCTTGGTCGCGGAGGTTGTTCACGCCGATGAAGAACTGGCGCATCATGACCACCATGAGGTAGCGGCCCTTCGGGGTGAGGGTGAGCTCGTCGGACGTGTCGCGGTCGAAGGCTCCGGATGCTTTCATGAAGGCCATCTCCACGGGCAGGCCGGCCTCCACGGTGCAGCCGAAGTCCTTTCGGAACTGGCGCTTGTCCAGGCGCAGGCCGAACAGCTGCATCATGAATCGGTAGCGCATGCGGTCATGCTTGCTGAAGGTGGTCTTGCCCATGAGCGACATACGGCCTTGCGCGATGGCGGCGTTGTAGTCGTTCACGGAGAACGTGTTCACGAACAGGTTGTCGCCCAGGTACGTGATGCCGCCGCTTCCGATGGCGGGGTACTCCTCGTAGTCCACCACGTACTCGTCGATCATGGCGTCCTCGCCGGACGCGCCGGTTCCGCGCTTGTTGAACGTCCAGGCGCTGCCGTGCTCGAACAGCGGGTCGGGGCCGCCGGCCAAGAGTTCGCTGATGATCTCGTAGTACGTGCGCTCGCGGGCGTAGTCCACGCGCCCCACGGTGCGGGCGAGCTGGCGTGCGACGCTGGGGCTGGCCATAAGCGGGTAGAACGTCGTCTGGCTCGTGCCGCTTTCCACCACGCGCTCGATGTCGTTGATGAGGATATCCTCGGTCTGCGCGGGGAAGTTGAAGATCATATCCACGTTGAGCGAGGTGAAGTACGGGCTGGCCTCGCCGATGCGCGCGAGTATCTCGGCGCCGCTGCCGTACTTGTCGTAGCGGTCCATCTGCTTGAGCAGGCCGTCGTCGAAGCTCTGCACGCCCACGCTCAAGCGCTGCACGCGGCCCTGCAGCTTGTCCAAGTACGCCGGTATCAGGTGGTTCGGGTTCGTCTCGCTGGAAACCTCCTTGATGGAGAACGTCTCCTTCGCCAGATCGATGGTGTCGCACAGCTCGTCGATCATGATGGTGGGCGTGCCGCCGCCCACGTACAGGCTCTCGAAATCGTAGCCCAGCTCTTTCAGCATCATCATCTCTTTGCGCATGCTGGCGAAGTACGGCCGCGCGCGATCCTCCGCGAACGGGAAGCGGTTGAACGAGCAATAGGGGCACAGCCGCTCGCAGAACGGCACGTGCATGTACAGCATGTACTTCTGGCCGGGCTTCGGCCCGGGCACGCGTCGCTCTTGCGTCGGTTCGAGGCGCAGGTAATTCTTCGTGCATTCGCGAACAACGGACGTGAGCAAGCGTTCTGAAAGCATTTAGTTCTCCCAAGCGGCACGACCGGCCGCAGCACGTTTGCCGATGTCGCTGCGGTACTGCTTGCCTTCGAAGTTGATAAGATCGCACGCTTCGTACGCCTTCTCGCGCGCGTCGTCGAACGAGTCGCCCAGCGCCACCACGTTCAGCACGCGGCCGCCCGCAGTGACCAGCTCGTCGTCGAAATTCTTAGCGGTGCCGGCATGGAACACCGTCACGCCCTCTATCTCCTCGGCCTCCTCGATGCCGAGGATGACCTTGCCCTTCTCGTAGGCACCGGGATAGCCTTCGCTGGCCAGCACCACGCACACGGCCCACTGCTCGCTCCAGCGCAGCTCGATGTCATCGGGCCGGCCCTCGGCCACGGCCAGCACGATGTCCACGAGGTCGGCCTCCAGACGCGGCAGGACCACCTGCGTCTCGGGGTCGCCGAAGCGCGCGTTGAACTCCAGCACCTTCGGGCCCTCGGGCGTGAGCATGAAGCCGCCGTACAGCACGCCGCGGTAGTCACAGGCGAAGTCGGTGGCCGTGGCGGCGGCGGACTTCTCCATGATCTCGTGCATGGCGGCCAGCTCGTCGGCCGTCACGATGGGCACGGGCGAGTACACGCCCATGCCGCCCGTGTTAGGGCCGCGGTCGCCGTCGAAGGCGCGCTTGTGATCCTGGGCCGTGGCCATGCAATGGGCCTTGCCGCCCGACACGAACGCGAGCAGCGAGCACTCGGGGCCGGTGAGGCACTCCTCGATGACCACGGTGGAGCCGGCCTGGCCGAACGCGCCGTCGAAGCAGGAGCGCACGGCCTCTTCCGCCGTTTCCTTGTCCTCGGCCACGATGACGCCCTTGCCCGCCGCCAGGCCGTCGGCCTTCACCACAACCGGGGCTTCCAGCGCGGACAGGTAGCCCAGCGCTTCCTCGAGATCGTCGAAGCTGCCGTAACGCGCGGTGGGTATGCCGTGGGCGTCCATGAAGCGCTTGCTGAACGTCTTGCTGCCCTCGAGCTGGGCGCCCTGGGCGTCGGGGCCGAACACGGCGATGCCGGCCTCGCGCAGCTCGTCGGCCACGCCCGCAACGAGCGGCGCCTCGGGGCCGATGACCACGAGCTCCACGTCGTGCTCCTCCACGAACGCGAGCACCGCGCGGCCGTCCTCGACGGCCAGGTCGCCCACGTTGCGGGCGATATCGGCCGTGCCGCCGTTGCCGGGTGCCACGTAGAGCTTGTCCGTGCGCGGGGACTTCGCAAGCGACCACGCGATGGCATGCTCGCGGCCGCCGCCGCCCAACACCAAAATGTTCATTAGCGATCCCACCCTCTCATGATCGTCTGGTCGCGATCGGGACCCACGGCAATGATGCTGACGGGCACGCCGGTGATCTTCTCCAGGTACTCCACGTAGCGCTGCGCGTTCTCGGGCAGCTCCTCGAAGGTGCGGCATTCGGTGATGTCGACGCCCTTCCAACCGGGCAGCTCCTCGTACACGGGCTTCGCGTGGAACAGCACGCTTTGCTGCATGGGGAAGTAGTCGTACACCTTGCCCTCGCACTCGTAGGCCGTGCACACCTTGATGGTGTCGAAGGCCGACAGCACGTCCAGCTTCGTGAGCGCCACGTCGGTGAGGCCGTTGACCTCGGCCGCGTAGCGCGCGATGACCGCGTCGAACCAGCCGCAGCGGCGCTTGCGCCCCGTGGTCACCCCGAACTCGTGGCCCACCGCGCACAGCGTCTCGCCGACCTCGGCCTCCTCGCCCTCTCCGCCGTCCTCGGGGAAGCGCTGCTCCGTGGGGAACGGGCCCTCGCCCACGCGCGTGATGTAGGCCTTCTGGATGCCCAGCACGCGCTCGATGGCGGTGGGCCCCACGCCCGAGCCCGTGGCTGCGCCGGCGGCGCAGCACGACGAGCTGGTGACGTAGGGATACGTGCCGTGATCGATGTCCAAGAGCGTGCCCTGCGCGCCCTCGAACAGGATGGACTTGCCTTCGCGCAGGCCCTCGTTCAGCAGCTGGGCCGTCTCGGCCATGTAGGGCTTGAGGATGCGCGCGTAGGGCAAGTACTCCTCGCAGATCTCGTCGACCGTGTAGGTGTGCAGGCCGTATATCTTCTGCAGCACAGGGTTCTTCTGCGCCAGCGCCGTCTCCAGCTTCAGGCGGAATATCTTCTCGTCCAGCAGGTCCTGGATGCGGATGCCCTTGCGGGCGGCCTTGTCCTGGTAGCACGGGCCAATGCCGCGCTTGGTGGTGCCGATCTTGTTCTCGCCCAGGCGCTTCTCGTCCGCGCCGTCGAAGTCCTTGTGGTAGGGCATGATGACGTGCGCATCGCAGCTGATCTTGAGGTTTTTGCAGGAGATTCCCTCGGCCTCAAGCATGGCCATTTCCTTGATGAGCACGCCGGGGTCCACCACCACGCCGTTGCCGATGACCGGCACCGCGTGATCGTACATGACGCCGGAGGGCATGAGGTGCAGCGCGAGCTTCTTGTCGCCGTGGATGACCGTGTGGCCGGCGTTGTTGCCGCCTTGGTAGCGCACGACGAAATCGTATTCGCGTGCGATCAGGTCGGTTATCTTGCCTTTGCCTTCGTCTCCCCACTGGGCGCCGACGAGTACCGTGCTGGGCATATGGTTCGCATCCTTTCGCGCCCGCGCCTGCGCGCCGGGCCGTCAACCTATCCGCAGATTCATGATTATATTACAGTTCCACAACGTTCAGCGCCGGATCGACCGAGCGCATGGACTCTACTATTT
>OLSJ01001183.1_pt1 | contig 17006 bp, 10 predicted proteins | sample 1672151 | NCBI WGS metagenome assembly OLSJ01 (sample SAMEA3136653, study PRJEB25190) | human gut metagenome | biome: human gut; feature: human-associated habitat; material: faeces | place: Austria | collected 2013 | reverse complement strand
ACCGGCATGACGCCCGAGCAGGCATCCATGCTGGAAACGGATAAGGACGGCAAGGCTGTGGACGCCGACCTGCTGTCCGGCTGCACTATCCGGGTGGATCAGTACCGCGACGCCGTGGCGAAAGCCTGCACGAATGCGTCCGCCCTCGGCGCGGCGAAGGGCGACCGGGTGAGCCTCGGCGTGGAGGCGGAGAATGGCTCTTCGGACATCACCGCCACCGACGACAAGGATGTGAATGCAGAAGTTGACCTTACCGTCGTGGCCCTGACTCTGGATGCCGATGGCCGTGTGACCAGCGCCATCGGCGACATGGCAGAGCCTGCGCTGACCATCGCGGCAGACGGCGGCGTCACCGCCCCGGACACCGTCCGCTCCAAGCTTGAGCTGGGCGACAGCTACGGGATGCGGAATGCATCCAGCCTCGGCAAGGAGTGGTACGAGCACAGCGAGGGCTATTGCAGCTACCTCAAGGGCAAGACTGAGAAAGAGGTGGCGGACATCCCTGCCGACGGCTCGGACGCCGACCTCGCGGCCCTCTGCACCATCTCCATCGACGCCCTGCAAAAGGCCGCAGGGGATGCGTTTGAGAATGCGTCATTATAAATTGAACGGAAAGTCTGACCGTCACCGTGAGGTGGCGGTTTTCTTTTTGTCCTTTGTACAAATACACCGAAAACCCGATCGGAAAGGGGCGGTCTGCGGGCAAAACGCGAAAAAATCGGTTTTCCTCTTGCAAAACGGGGCAAAACGCGCTATTCTATAGTCACAGTTTAACAATTTAGCATGGTAAAGCGGTAAAACGAAGCGTCGCTTCTGCTGAATCTGAGGGAGGAAATTACAACATGAAACGTCTGGTATCTGCTTTTCTGGCCGGTGCGATGGCACTGAGCCTTGCCGCCTGCGGCGGTTCTGCATCCACTTCTACGGCTGCTTCTTCTGCCGCCGCCTCTGCCGCCCCGGCAAGCTCCGTGGCCGCTGACAGCGACCTGGCTTACATCCAGTCCAATGGCAAGATGGTCATCGGCTACACCGTGTATGAGCCGATGAACTACACCGACGCCGACGGCAACTTCACCGGTTTCGATACCGAGCTGGCCACCGCTGTCTGTGAGAAGCTGGGTGTCGAGCCGGAGTTCGTGGAGATCAACTGGGACACCAAGGAGACCGAGCTGGCTGCAAAGAGCATCGACTGCATCTGGAACGGCCTGACCCTGACCGATGACCGCGAAGAGAACATGGCCTGCACCAAGCCCTACGTCAAGAACGCCCAGGTCGTCGTGGTGAAGGACGGCACCGACTATACCTCCACCGCCGACCTCATCGGCAAGACCGTGGTGGCCGAGGCCGGCTCTGCCGGTGAGACCACCATCACCGAGAACGCCGACCTGTCTCAGGCTGATTTCATCTCCAAGGCTGTTCAGACCGACTGCCTGATGGAAGTCGCCGCTGGCACTGCTGACGCCGCCATCCTCGACCTGACTCTGGCTTCTGCCATGATCGGCGAGGGTACCGACTACGCAAACCTCAAGATGGTGGATGAGCTGAACGTCGAGGAGTACGGCGTGGCCTTCCGCAAGGGCAGCGACGTGGCCGAGGCTGTGGACAACGCTTTCGACGAGCTGAAGGTTGACGGCACCATGCAGACTCTGGCCGACAAGTACGGCCTGACTCTGGCTGAGTAACTTACATTATAAACGGATAGGTGTAGTGATTCTGTGACTGTGATTTTGGAGCGTCTGACCGGCGCATTCGCGCTCAACTGTGAGCTGTTCTTTCTGACCTTGCTGTTTTCGCTGCCGCTGGGCCTTGTGGTGGCCTTTGGCTCCATGAGCCGGTGCGCACCGCTGCGGGGCGTCGTCAAGACCTTCGTGTGGGTCATCCGCGGTACGCCGCTGATGCTCCAGATCATCGTCATCTACCTTGGCCCCGGCCTGCTGGGTATGACCAACCCCTGGCCCTCCGGCTCTTCGGGCCGTCTGGTGGCGGCGGTGGTGGCTTTCGCCATCAACTACGCCTGCTACTTCTCTGAGATCTACCGCGGCGGCATCGAGGCTGTGCCGAAAGGCCAGACCGAGGCCGGTCAGGTGCTTGGCATGACCAAGAGCCAGATCTTTTTCAAGGTCACGCTCCTGCAGGTCGTCAAGCGCATCCTGCCCCCGATGGGCAACGAGGTCATCACACTGGTGAAGGATACCTCGCTGGCGAATGTCATCGCCAACAAGGAGATCATCATGATGGCGAAGGAGTACAGCGCCAAGGGCCTTATCTGGCCGCTGTTCTCCACCGCGATTTTCTTCCTCGTCTTTGTCGGCGCACTCACCCTGCTGCTGGACTGGGCCGAGAAAAAGATGGACTATTTCCGCTGCTAAGGAGGATACTGAATTATGGCATTACTCGAAGCCTCCGGCATCGGGAAGAATTTCGGCGAGACGAAGGTTCTCAGGGACATCTCGCTCACACTGGAACAGGGCGAGGCGCTGGCGATCATCGGCTCGTCCGGCTCGGGCAAGACGACGCTGCTGCGCTGCCTGAATTTCCTTGAGCGTCCCGACACCGGCGTCATCAGGGTGAACGGCGAGACCATGTGGGACGCCGCCGACCCTGCCACCCAGCGGGAAAGCGAGGTGCGGAAAAAGCGCCTCCACTTCGGCCTCGTGTTCCAGAACTTCAACCTCTTCCCCCAGTACACCGCGCTGGAAAACGTGATGCTGGCGGGGGAGCTTCTGGCGAAGGAGCAGCCCGGCTACAAGGCCAACAAAAAGGCCATCCACGCCCAGCTGGAAGCACAGGCCCGTGACCTGCTGGCCCAGATGGGCCTGTCGGAGCGGGCAGGCCACTACCCCCACCAGCTTTCCGGCGGCCAGCAGCAGCGGGTGGCCATCGCCCGCGCACTGGCGCTCCACCCGGACATCCTCTGCTTCGATGAGCCCACCAGCGCTCTTGACCCGGAGCTGACCGGCGAAGTCCTCCGCGTCCTGCGGGACCTCGCCGACCGAAAGACCACCATGATCATCGTCACCCATGAGATGCACTTCGCCCGCGACGTGGCCGACCGCATCCTATTCATGGACGGCGGCGTCGTGGTGGAGGAAGGCCCGGCCCGCCAGCTCATCGACCACCCCCAGGAGGAGCGCACCAAGCAGTTTTTGGCGCACTACTCTGAATAAGACAGGCTATGGCCCTCCCCGCTCGGGAGGGCTTTTTTGCGCCATTCACGCCGAAAACACCACGATTCGCGCGGTTTTTATTTACATTCTCTGATTTTTTTGGTAAGCTTGCATCAGATGAAGCTGATTCTTCAAAAGACGAACAGACCAAAGGAGGACAGACTATGAGACTGAAGAGCGCACTCCGGCGGGGCGTGGCCGCCGCCGTCATCGCGGGCATCGTGGTGAGCTCCGGCATCCCGGCCTACGCGGCCCGGTGGGACATCGCCAACGGCGACATCACCGTGAAAGCGGGCGACGCCGAAGGAAAGAACAAGGTCTCACAGGGCGAGACCATCGACAAGGACGACACCAACACCGTCATCACCGGCGAGTCGGATAAGAACACCGTCACCATCGACACCTCCAAGGGCGACGTGGACGTCATCTTCGACGACCTGAAGATCGACGTCAGCGGCAAGACCGAGGGGGATGGCAGCGGTGACAGCCCTGTCCGGGAGAGCAATGCAGCCGTCACCGTGCAGGGCGACCACGATGCCACCATCGAACTGGACGGCGACAACGAGCTGAAGAGCGGCGGCTATAATGCGGGTCTTGAGAAGAACGAACACGAGTCGAAAGGAACGCTGACCATTAAGGACGACAAGGGCAAGGACGGCTCCCTCACCGCTGAGGGCGGCTTCGGCGGCGCAGGCATCGGCGGCGGCATCGAGAGCACCGGCAGCAACATCACCATCCGGGGCGGCGCGGTCGAGGCTGTGGGCGGGAGCAACGCGGCAGGCATCGGCGACGGAGCAGGCCGCGCGTCGGACGACACCGACGACCCGAACCCGGGAGACCTCTACATCTGCGGCGACGCCGAGGTGACGGCCAAGGCGGGAAGCCAGATGACGGACGCCAAGGCCCCGGCCATCGGCGGCAGCTACGGCGAAGTACCCACGGAGAACCTTTCTGACGATGAACATAAGGTGACGGGAGGACGGCTGACCCGTCTGAACGCGGACGGCACCGTGATGGAGGGGATGGGCTACGACTACACCTCCACCCCCAAGCCCCAGCCGGACGACGACGAGGACGACGATGATGATGACGTCCCGCCCCCGGTGCAGGAGAACGCCCCCGAACCCCTGCCCGGCGGCATGGTGGTAGGCGGCTTCTTTTCCAGCCGGGTCACCATCCAGCGGTGGGATTCTGCTTTGGCCATTATTGAGAGCACCGACCCCATGGTCGGCAGCGTAAAGGCCGGCGACGCCGGAGAGGTCCTCACCCCGGGGGGTGTGGTGCTTATTGAGAGCGCCGCTCCCCGCTCCACCGTCACCACCGACATCTCCAGTCTCCGGGAGGACGGCGTGGAGGACATCTTCTTCCGCTATGAGGACACCATGACCCACTATAGCGTGGACAAGATGGCCGACGCGGCGGGCGAGGACGCTGACGTGGAGCTGAAGCAGAACAGGGAGGACATCAGCCTCCGGCTGGACGGCGAAACGCGGGACGACCTGTCGGAGCGCTATCTGGAGTGGGTGCCGGTGCAGACGCCAGAGCCGCAGGAGTGGCTGATATTGACCCACGAACTCGCGAAAAAAAGGGACGACCTCCCGAGTTTGGATTGGTGGCTCGAGCCTGAGAGAGAGGAAACGGTAGAGCAAAAAACGAGTGAAGAGCTCAGACGTGAACTCGACGAATTACTGAAACAAGAGCGGGAGATGATGGACTTCCAACTCGCGAAAAAAAGGGACGACCACCCGAGTTTGGATTGGTGGCTCGAGCCTGCGAGAACGGAAACGCCGAGAATCGGGCTTGAGGAGACCCTGAAACAGCTGGCTTCCCGATTTGAGGCCATCGCTCCCGAGGAGGATAAGCCACGGCTTTTCCTGCTGGAAACCACCGTCCCGGATGGCACAAAGTATACCAATCTGTTGGAGAGTGACCTGCGGAGCTATACCGACCGTGGTGACGACTGGGACGACCTGCCGGATACCCAGGGTGAGATAAAGCTCTGGATACCGGAGGACTTGGGGCAGCCCAAAGAAATAAGCATCTCAAAGGAGAGCCTCTGAGCCGCAACGACGGCATTGCATGATACACAGAACGAAAGGAGATGTACGATGAGACTGAAGAGCGCACTCCGGCGGGGCGTAGCCGCCGCCGTCATCGCGGGCATCGTGGTGAGCTCCGGCATCCCGGCCTATGCGAAAACATGGAACATCGCCGACGGCGACATTACGGTCAAAGGTGCGAGCGATGAAAGCGGAAACTATAACAATGTCAAGCAGGGTGAAAAGGATTTCGAGAAGGATGAGGGGGAGACCGTCATCACCGGCGAGTCGGATAAGAACACCGTCACCATCGACACCTCCGAGGGCAACGTGGACGTCACCTTCGACGACCTGAAAATTGACGTCAGCGGCAAGACCGAGGGGGACGTCAGCGGCAAGACCGAGGTGGATGACAGCGGTGACAGCCCAGTCGATGCGGGCAAAGCCGCCGTCACCGTGCAGGGTGACCACGATGCCGCCATCGAGCTGGACGGCGCCAACGAGCTGAAGAGCGGCAGCTGCAATGCGGGTCTTGAGAAGAATGGCAATGAGTCCTCCGGCAAGCTGACCATCAAGGACGACAACGACACCAAAGGCTCCCTCACCGCCGAAGGCGGCGAAGACGGCGCAGGCATCGGCGGCGGCTACGAAAGCGGTGCCGGAAACATCGAGATCACCGGCGGCACGGTAGAAGCCGTGGGCGGCGAGGGTGCTGCCGGTATCGGCGGCGGTGTGTACGGCCCGGGCCGCGACATCGAGATTTCCGGCGGCAAGGTGTCGGCCACGGGCGGCAGCTACAGCGGCGACCCCCGCCCCGGCGCGGCAGGCATCGGCGACGGCGCGGGTGCGTGGTCTGAGATAGACCCGGATGCGCCGCCCAGCAATCCCAATCACATCATCATCTCCGGCGACGCCGAGGTGGAGGCCAAGGCAGGCGCAAGCACCGGCGGCAAAACTGCGGCCATCGGCGGCGGCATAGTCGGCGAGATCCCCAATGACGCCCTCTCTGACGACGACCACAAGGTGACGGGCGGTAGTCTGACCCGCTACGACCCCGACGGGAAGAAGATGGAGGACTACAGCTACGACCGGCGGACGCCCTCCCAGCCGGAGCAGCCAGACAAGCCGGAGCAGCCGGACAAGCCGGAGCAGCCGGACAAGCCGGAGCAGCCGGAGCAGCCCGATGATACCGAGGACGACGACGAGGACGACGCTCCAAGCGTGCAGGTCGGCGAGGTGCCGGACCGTGTGAAGCAGATGTACGAGGCCATGGGCGTGATCACCCATCCGGATGGCACACAGAGGAGCTTGCAGATGTGACCACGGCAGAGTATGACCCGGTCAACAAGGTCCTGCGCTTCGATGCCCACGGTTCGCTCTTTTGGATGACAGGCGACTCGCTGCGGGAGCTTGCAAAGGAGGTCGATGAACTCCGCGTCCGATTCCTTGATGGGGAAGGGCAGGAGATGGAGGCCGTCATTCCGCTGGCCCGGATCAAAGATCTGGTCGGCGCGAAGGGTGCGTTCGAATTCGGGCTGTACCATGAAGGAATTTATAGATTCCATGTTGTCGGGCAGACAGGATATGATAGAGAAATGTTCTCGCGTGAGAGAGAAAAGTTCTTGTATGAGAATGTCTTGCGCGAAAACGGCAAGGAACTGGTCCTCGTGTACCACGTTGGCGATGAGGAAGAGAAAGCACAGGAGACTGCCCGGGTGGAGGAGGCCATCGCCCGCCGTAAACAGGAGAAAAAGCAATGGGGAACTGTCCTCTCCGGTCGGGAAAGCAGCTCCCTGAGCGGACTGCCCGAGCTGACTCAGCCGGGAACGGACACCGTCGGCGGCGTGACCGACTCCATCGCAGACCCGAAGGTCACCGACATGGGCTCCATCACGGTTCGTCTGCCCGGGAAGTCCGCCCCGGACCAGACGGTGTGGAAGACATTTACCGGTAACATTGTGAAGTTCGCGGGCGGCAAGCAGGACGTCACGCATGACGATTCGGCTGACATCGTGAAGCTCGTGAGCGGGAAGCAGGACAGCAAGAAGGACGACCCGGCCTCCTCCGTCGGTGACCTCAGCGGCCTCCAGACTCTCTCGCCGGACAGCCTCACCACGGTCCAGCAGCCGGAGACAATCGGTCAGCAACCGGAGACAATCGGTCAGCAGCCGGAAACAGGCGGATGGGTAACGGACAGTCAGGGTGACTGGGTGTGGAAGCCGGGCAAGGATGACAGTCGGCCGCCGGATTTGGGAGGAAATTGGGAGACAAGCAAATGGATGGGGCGCAGCGACTATTGGTGGGAGTGGCAGCCGGTGCAGGAGGGCGATCAGTTATATTGGAAACCAATCCTGCAGACACGGATCAGGGATCATGCTTGGTGGAATCCCTTTTATGACTCTGCATGGATGTACGATTATGAAGGCTGAGAGCGCGCGCTGAGAGGGAGTGCAGCAGGAGGGTCCTGCGCAGGGGCAGACCTGCCGCCCACTGCGCACAATCACCAAAAACCACCGATAGAAAATAGCAATGTTGTACGAAGAAATCTGAGAAAAACCCCTTGCAAAATCACGATAAGCTGAGTATAATACCATTCATGAAACGCAAAACGTCCTGCCCCTCGTCCGGCAGGGCGTTTTTGTCGGTAAAGATCCGGCAAAGAAATGTTAAGTGACCGCCCGGGGAGGGGCTTTGTATGACAAAAGACATGACACAGGGCAGCCCGCTCAAGCTCATCCTTGCCTTTGCGGTGCCGCTGATGCTGGGCAGTCTGTTCCAGCAGTTCTACAATCTGGCCGATACCATCATCGTGGGCCGTTTCGTGGGCGTGGATGCGCTGGCGGCGGTGGGCAGCGTGGGCGGCCTGAACTATCTGGTGCTGGGCTTCGTCAACGGCATCGCCTGCGGCTTCTCCATCCCCATCTCGTGGACCTTCGGCGCGAAGGATTACAGAGAGATGCGGCGCTACACCGCCAATACCGTCTGGCTGAGCCTCTTTTTCGCCGTCGTGCTCACGGTGGTGACGGTGGCCCTGACCCGGGCGGTGCTGGTCTGGACCAACACCCCCGACAACATCATCGACATCGCGGACATCTACATCCGCACCATCTTCTGGGGCATCCCCTTCACCCTGCTGTACAACGTCACCAGCGCCCTCATGCGCGCGCTGGGCGACAGCAAGCGGCCGCTCTATTTCCTGCTGGTGGCCAGCGTGCTGAACATCGGCCTCGACCTGCTCTGCATCCTCATCTTCCGGATGGGGGCGTTCGGCGCGGCCTTCGCTACCGTGTTCAGTCAGGCGGTGGCGGGCATCGGCAGTCTCATCTACATCGGCCGCCACTACCCGGAGCTGAAATGGAGCAGGGAAGAGGGCCGTCTGAGCGCCAGCCACTGCCTCAAGCTCTGCAACATGGGCATCCCTATGGGCCTGCAGTGCAGCATCACCGCCATCGGCAGCGTCGTGCTGCAGGGCGCGGTGAACGGTCTGGGCAGCAGCATCGTGGCCGCGCAGACCGCAGGCAGCAAGGCCGCCCAGTTCCTCTCGGTGCCGCTGGAGAGCATCGGCACCGCCATGACCACCTACGCCAGCCAGAATATGGGCGCTCACGACCTCAAGCGTGTGGACCGGGGCGTCAATACCGCGCTGGGAATTGGCTGCGTCTACAGTGTGGCATCCTTCCTCATCCTGCGTGTGCTGGATGTACCGCTCATCAGCCTCTTCCTCGAGAGCAGCGAGGTGGAGATCATGGCGAATGCCCGCAGCTTCATCTTCTGGAACAGCGTGTTCTACATCCCGCTGGCCGTCCTCATCATCTACCGCTACACCATCCAGGGCCTGGGCTATTCCGGCCTTGCCATGTTCGCGGGCGTGGCCGAGATGGTCGCCCGTGCCATGGTGGGCTTCTGGTTCGTGCCGCTCTGGGGCTACTTTGCGGCTTGCATCGCCAACCCTGTGGCATGGTTCTTCGCCTGCTTCTTCCTCATCCCGGCCTACTTTGCAGTGCGCAAGCGCCTGACGAAGGAGCTTGCCGCAGCGCGGGTGGAGGATTGACCCTCGCCTACAGCTCCCCTTCGGGGGAGCTTTTGTTGTATTTACAAATCCCCCCAAAACCGCTATACTATATATAGTTGTGTCAAAACGAGGAGGCGGGACGATGGAGCAGGAGCTGGAACGGCTGGAAGGCACGGTAGAGGACATCATCTACCTGAACGAGGACAACGGCTACACCGTGTTCGAGGTGTCGGGCGGCGGTGTCGTCACCGTTGTGTGCGGCGTGGTGGGAGAGCTCCACGCCGGTGAGAGCGTCGTCTGCCGGGGCAGGTACGAGAACCACGCCACCTATGGCCGACAGTTCCACGCACAGGAGTGCGAAACGGATATGCCCAAAGACCTCGAGGCCGTCTACGCCTTCCTCGCCAGCCGGTCGCTGCCCTACATCGGGGCTCGGACGGCGGATAAGATCATTGACAAATTCGGCGCGGCGGCGCTGGAAGTTATCGCCAACGACCCCGCCCAGCTCACCCTCATCCCGGGCATCTCGGCGGACAAGGCCGACCGCATCCAGCAGGAGTTCAAGCGGATGTTCGGAATGCGGGAGCTCATCGCCTATCTGGCTCAGTTCGAGATCAGCCCCCGCCGGGCGATGGAGGTCTTCCGCACCTTCGGGCCGGGGGCCATGCAGGCCATCCAGCAGAACCCCTACCTGCTGTGCGGGGAGCCGCTGCAGCTGGACTTCCGCCATGCCGACAGCATCGCCCAGTATTACCAGATGGCAGGGGACTGCGCCCAGCGGCTGGAAGCCGCCCTTCTGCGCACCCTGCGCCACAACGCAGGCAATGGCCACACCTGTCTGCCCCGGGCGCAGCTGCTGGAAACGGCGTCGAACTTCATCCACCAGCCCCCCGAAAAGCTGGCGGCGGCGCTGGACAGCTGCATCCAGACCGGGAAACTGGCGGTGCGGATGTTCGACGGCACACCGTATATTTATCTGCCGGATCTGCTGGCTGCAGAGCAGGACATCGCCGACCGTCTGGCCATGCTGACCAGGCGCGGGAAGCAGGCGGCCCACGGCCTCGACAAGAACATCCAGATTCTGGAACTGGCGCAGGGCTTTGCTTACGCGCCGCTCCAAAAGGAAGCCATCCGTAAGGCCATGACCGAGAACTGCCTTGTCCTCACCGGCGGCCCCGGCACCGGCAAGACCACCACGGTCAACGCCATCCTGCAGCTGCTCGAGAACGAGGCCGAACGGGTAGCCCTCTGTGCTCCCACAGGCCGCGCCGCCAAGCGTCTGAGCGAGCTGACGGGCCGGAAAGCCTCCACCATCCACCGCCTGCTGGAAGTGGACTACACCGGCGGCGTGGTCAGCTTCATCCACAACGACAAGAACCTGCTCAAGTGCGACGTCGTTATCCTCGACGAGATGAGTATGGTGGATGTCAAGCTGTTCCAGGCCCTCATTGCGGCACTGCGGTACAGCTGCCGTATTATTATGGTAGGCGACGCCGACCAGCTGCCCAGCGTCGGCCCGGGCAATATCCTCGGCGAGATCATCCGTTCCGGGCTGGTGCCGACGGTCTGCCTCAACGAGATATTCCGGCAGGCCGCTCAGAGCCTCATCGTGGAGAATGCCCACCACATCATCTCAGGCGAACCGCTGAAAAAGGGAGGAAAGACGGACGATTTCTTCTTCCTCGAAGCCGACGGCGACGCAGCCCAGAAGCTGGTCTGCGACCTTGTGACCACCCGTCTGCCCCGCAGCTACCAGTTCGACCCGGTGAAGGATATTCAGGTGCTCTGCCCCACGAAGCTCGGCCCCACCGGCACCCAGGCCCTCAACGCGGAGTTACAGGCCATGCTCAACCCGCCCAGGAAGGGCAAGCCGGAGCTGCAGAGCGCGGCCCGGGTCTTCCGGGTGGGGGACAAAGTGATGCAGGTGCGCAATAACTACGAGATAACGTGGCAGCGCATCGGCGGGGAACAGGGTGTGGGCGCCTACAACGGCGACATCGGCATCGTGGAGTCCATCGACGTGCGCAGCCGCTCCATGGTGGTGCGGATGGACGACCGGCGGCTGGTCTACCCGGCGGAGAACCTCAACGAGCTGGAAATTGCGTATGCCATCACGGTACACAAAAGCCAGGGCAGCGAGTTCCCGGCGGTCATCCTCCCGGCGGCGCAGGTGCCGCCCCGCCTGTGCTACCGCAACCTCTTCTATACCGGCGTCACCCGCGGGCGGAAGCTCTGCATCGTGGTGGGCCGGCGGGACGTGGTGAACCGGATGATGTCCAACATCCGCCAGAACCTGCGCTACAGCGGCCTGGCCGCCCTGCTGGCCCAGGCTCTGCCCCCGGAGCAGGAGAACCTCTCCGATTGAAGATGAAACTTTACGAAATGCCAAAGCCTCCCCTCGATAGGGGAGGTGGCATCGCGCAGCGATGACGGAGAGGTTTTGTCCCGCAGCGGCTCACGGTCAGGCTGTCCTTCGTACAACCTCTCAGTCTCGTCGCAAGCTCCTCGCCAGCTCCCCTAGTAGGGGAGCCACTGGCGAGTCGGACGAGTTCACGCTGGACGCTGAAAGTCTGATAGGGCGTGAAAGGTAGTGCCTTGCTGTGAAGGTCAGGTGTTTTTAAGAGGGTTTCTTTTTGGATACACCTGTGTTATACTATAATGTGTTTTGATGACCCGCGCCCGGAGATGGGCGATGGAAATAGAGAATGGGCAGCAGAGAAAGGAAATATCACAACTATGGCACAGAACGACATCGGTATCGATCTTGGTACGACGACCATCATCATCGCGCAGGAGGGGCAGGGCGTCGTGCTCAACCAGCCCAGCGTGGTGGCGGTGGATACCCGTAAGAACTGCGTGCTTGAGGCCGGCGACAAGGCCCTTGCAATGGTGGGCCGCACGCCCAACTACATCTCCGCCATCTTCCCGCTGAAGGATGGCGTCATCAGCGACCACACCATGACCCGAGAGCTCATCTGCCGCTTCGTCAATCAGGTCTACAGCTCCCACATGGTCAAGCCCCGTGTGGCGGTCTGCGTGCCTGCCGCCATCACCGGCATCGAGAGCGACGCCGTGGTGGAGGCCGTCATGGCCGCCGGTGCGCGTCAGGTCTACCTTATTGATGAGCCTATCGCCGCAGCTCTCGGCTCCGGCATCGACATCACCGTGCCGGATGGCCGGATGATCATCGACATCGGCGGCGGCACCACCGACATCGCCGTGCTGAGCCTCGGCGGCAAAGTCAAGGCCACCAGCGTCCGCGTGGCAGGCAACCACTACGACGAAGAGATCCTGAAGTTCGTGCGCAACAAGTTCAGCATCGCCATCGGCCAGCGCACCGCTGAGAACCTGAAAAAGAACGTGGCCTGCTGCCCCCAGAAGGCGGATTTCAACGAGACCATGGAGATCAAGGGCCGCAGCCTACTCACCGGCCTGCCCGTGCGCGTCAATGTCTCCACCGCCGACCTCTACGAGCCGGTCATGCGCCTGAGCGAGCAGATCGGCACCGCCGCCCATCAGGTGCTGGAGAAGACTCCCCCGGAGCTGGCCGGCGACATCTACCGCAACGGCGTCGTCCTCACCGGCGGCGGCGCACAGCTCCACGGCCTGCCTGAGTACCTCAGCCAGGAGCTGAAGGTGGAAGTGACCGTCTCGCCTGACCCCGTCAACTGTGTCGCGCTGGGTACGGCCATGAGCCTGCGTCTGGGCGACAAGCTGGAGACCGGCTTCATGGACGCCACCCCCCGCATGGGCCGCCGCTGAGAGGGAAGTGCTGTTCACAGAACCGTGAAAAACAACATGATTTTTGTTCATAGTTGTTGAATCGACCCGGAAAATATTGTATAATATCTTCAAATCGCTTTTTGCCGCCCGCCCCCCGGGCGGCAAAGAAAAAAGTAAATAGGAGGAAGACCATGGATTTAGGTTATGATGTGATCGTTACCATAACCGGTATTGTGCTGGTGTTTCTGATCCTCGTCCTGCTGATGGCCATCATCACGCTGGAGGGCAAGATCTTTGACGCCATGAACGGCAAGAAGGCAGCTGCCAAGGCTGCTTCTGCTGCAAAACCGGCTGCTCCTGTGAAACAGGCCGCTGCGCCCGCTCCTGCAAAGGCTGCTGCCCCGCAGGTCGAGGCCGGCATCCCCGGCGACGTTGTGGCAGCCATCATGGCAGCCATCTACTCTATGGGCAACGGCAAGTATGTGCTGAAGGCAGTCCGCCGCGGCAAGAATGGCTGGGGCAAGGCTGGCGTCAACGACACCACCGCACCCTTTTAACACAGGAGGAAAAACATGACTCAGTTTATTGAGACTCTGGTCGGTATTTTCCAGAGTTCCGGTTTTGCCAAGTTCGGTGAGCCGGGCGGCTGGCTGTACGCAGTGATGATCTGCGTGGGCTGCTTCCTGCTCTACCTCGCTATCGTCAAAGAGTTCGAGCCTCTGATCCTGCTACCCATGGCTTTCGGCATGATCCTGGCCAACCTCCCCGGCAGCGGCGTCATCCATATGCAGTACTTCGTCGGTGACGGCCTCGAGCACCCGATGTGGGTCGAGATCCTGAACAACGGCGGTCTGGCCGACATGCTCTACATGGGTGTCAAGCTGGGCATCTACCCGCCGCTGATCTTCCTCGGCATCGGCACCATGACCGACTTCGCACCCCTGATCTCCAACCCCAAGAGCCTGCTGCTGGGCGCTGCCGCTCAGTTCGGCATCTTCGGCACTTACATGGGCGCTCGTCTGCTGGCCGCTACCGGTCTGGTGGACTTCACCCAGAAGCAGTCTGCTGCTATCGCCATCATCGGCGGTGCAGACGGCCCCACCGCTATCTTCGTCACCTCCCGTCTGGCTCCTGAGCTGCTGGGCTCCATCGCCGTCGCGGCCTACAGCTACATGGCTCTGGTGCCTGTTATCCAGCCGCCTATCATGAAGGCTTTGACCTCCAAGAAAGAGCGTACCGTCGTGATGAAGCAGCTGCGCACCGTGACCAAGACCGAGAGGGTCATCTTCCCCATCATGGTCACCATCATCGTCTCCCTCATCGTGCCGGATGCCGCCGTTCTGGTCGGCATGCTGATGCTGGGCAACCTGATGAAGGAGTGCGGCGTCGTGGATCGTATCCAGAAGACCGCCGGCAATGAGCTGATGAACATCATCACCATCTTCCTGGCTCTGTCTGTTGGCTGCACCACCTCTGCAAACACCTTCCTGAACAGCCGCACCCTGTTCATCATCGTGCTGGGTCTCATCGCATTCTCCTTCGGCACTGCTGCCGGTGTTCTCTGCGGCAAGGTCATGTATATCCTGACCGGCGGTCAGGTCAACCCCCTGATCGGTTCCGCTGGCGTTTCCGCTGTGCCTATGGCTGCCCGTGTTTCTCAGAAGGTCGGCCAGAGCGAGAACCCCTCCAACTTCCTGCTGATGCACGCAATGGGCCCCAACGTGGCCGGTGTTATCGGCTCCGCCGTCGCTGCTGGTATCCTCATCAACATCTTCGGCTAAGCATTTCCTGAAATTTCCGCTCCATCGTGGTATTGACCGCGGTGGGGCGGTTTTTTGTTTGCATTGTTTTTATGTACAACTTTTTTGAAATGTGATATACTATATTTTAAGTGATATATCCAGAAATGATTGAAAAGAACAGGTGAAACAATGGCAACAGATCTCGCACAACAATTCTGCGCTTTGCGTGATACGTATATCGAAAAGCAGTTCGGACGCCTGAACGATATGCAGCGGGAGGCGGTGTTCACCACCAACGGCCCTCTGCTCATCCTCGCGGGTGCAGGCAGCGGAAAGACCACCGTGCTGGTCAACCGCATCGCCAACCTCATCCGCTTCGGCTCGGCCCACGGCTCCAGGTGGACGCCCCGGGAGGTGACGGAGGACGATGTGGAAGCCCTGCGCACTGCCATCATGACCGGCACCGATGCCCCGTCGTGGCTGGACGGGATGCTGCGGAAGGACGCCGTCCGGAGCTGGAACGTCATGGCCATCACCTTTACCAACAAGGCCGCCGGTGAGCTGAAAGAGCGCCTGCGCCGGATGCTGGGCGGGGAAGAGGGCGACGAGGTGTTTGCCTCCACGTTCCACTCGGCCTGCGTCCGCATTCTCCGCCGCTGGGCCGAGGAGATCGGCTACCCCCGCAGCTTTACCATCTACGACAGCGACGACTCCCAGCGTGTCATGAAGACTGTGTACAAAGAGCTGAGCGTGGACGACAAGTTCTTCCCGGTCAAAAGCGCGATCAACCAGATGAGCCGCTGGAAAGACCAGCTCATCAGCCCAGCCGAGGCCCTGAAGACCCCGGCCCGGGACACGAAGGGCGCCCTTGCGGCCAAGGTCTACGCCGCCTATGAAAAGAAGCTCAAGGAGGCCGGTGCTTTCGACTTCGACGACCTCATCTACCAGACGGTCATCCTGCTGTCGGAGCACGAGGACGTGCGGGAGTTCTACCAGAACAAGTACAAATATCTGCTGGTGGACGAGTATCAGGACACCAGTGTGGCTCAGTTCCGGCTCGTGAGCCTGCTCACCGGCCCGGAGAAAAACATCTGCGTCGTGGGCGACGACGACCAGAGCATCTACCGTTTCCGCGGCGCGACCATTGAGAACATCCTCAACTTCGAGCGCATCTATAAAGGCACCAAGACCATCCGACTCGAGCAGAATTACCGCTCTACGTCGAATATCCTGAATGCCGCCAACTGTGTCATCCAGCACAACACCGAGCGCAAGGGCAAGACCCTCTGGACGAAGAACGGCGAGGGCGACAAGGTGCAGGTCTATACCGCCGAGAACGAGCAGGACGAGGCCAGCCATATCGCGGACGTCATCGGCCAGCACCTCAAAGAGGGCGGACATCTGGCCGACCACGCCATCCTCTACCGGATGAACGCCCAGTCGGCCCCCATCGAAAGCTATTTCACCCGTGCGGGCATCCCGCATAAGATCGTGGGCGGCCAGCGCTTCAATGACCGCAAGGAAGTCAAGGACATCCACTCCTATATGTCCATCGTGGCGAACCCCCGGGACGATGTCCGACTTCGTCGAATCATCAACGAGCCTGCGCGCAAAATCGGCACGACGACCATCGAAGTCATCGCGGATTTGGCGGCTCAGCAGGGCATCAGTATGCTGGATGTCATCTCCCATGCCGACCAGTACGCCAAGCTCAGCCGCGCCATCGCGCCGCTGTTCAAGTTCTGGGACATCTACCAGAAACTGCAGGAATCGCTGGAGACGAAGACGCTGGATGAGTTCGCCTCCGATGTCATCGAGATCACCGGCTACCGCGCCATGCTGGAAGCCGACGCCGCCAAGGGTCACGAGGATGCCGCTGACCGTCTGCAGAACCTCGGCCAGCTGGTCAACAACGTCAAGAGCTACTGCGACCAGCACGGCGAAGAGGCCTCGCTGGAAGGCTATCTGGAAGACATCGCCCTCATCAGTGACATCGACAGCTACAACGAGAGCGCCGACCAGGTGGTGCTGATGACCATCCACTCGGCCAAGGGCCTTGAGTTTCCCTATGTATTCCTCATTGGCATGGAAGAGGGCGTCTTCCCCAGTGAGATGAGCAAGTATTCCGAGGCTGACCTCGAAGAGGAACGCCGCCTGGCCTATGTCGGCATCACCCGCGCCAAGAAGGAGCTTTACATCTCCAACAGCGTCACCCGGATGCTCTATGGCCGCACCCAGCGCAACGAGCCCAGCCGCTTTCTCCGGGAAATCGAGCCGGAGTACATCGAAGAGACCCGCAGCCCGGTGCTGGAACAGCGCTCCC
>OLSJ01001148.1_pt1 | contig 17324 bp, 10 predicted proteins | sample 1672151 | NCBI WGS metagenome assembly OLSJ01 (sample SAMEA3136653, study PRJEB25190) | human gut metagenome | biome: human gut; feature: human-associated habitat; material: faeces | place: Austria | collected 2013 | reverse complement strand
GCAAGAGCTCTATGCGACGTTGTATCTCGTTTCCGGCGGTGACGGCGAATAGTCCGGCATAATCGGGTTTCCCGTCGTTGGCGGGGCGAATGAAGTCGCTTAAAGAATAGTAGCGGGCATTGGCTTCGGATTTACGCACTTGTTGCCGCAGACAGGGTATGTCGAAATCGCTGTCGGGTAGCCGCAGTCGTATGATATTGTCGTAAGAGGCGGCTTCGGCAAGTAGGTAGCAGGCTTGTGGAGAGGTGTTGTTTTCTGCTTCGAGGATGTCGAGCAGACGATTCGCCTCTTTGTAGAGCTGCATGGCTTCGGCGGCTTTGGCTCAGGATTTCAGTGCCCCGCAATATGCGAAATGGGGCGCTACTCCCGAAGAGCGTGAACAGAACATTCTGAACAGTAATTTCCTGAAAGAATCGTGCGACAACCGTGACTACGATGCCGCTGCACACTACCTCAAGGGGCTTATCGACAAGATACCCGATGCTGCGGAGTCGATCTACCAGCGCGGTGCCGTCGTGTATAAGAACAAGATCAACCGTGCCAAGAGCGTGGCCGAGAAGAACATGTTCATCGACTCGCTGATGCTGATGTACGATATGCGTGCCCAGTATTTCGGCGATAACGTCAAGCCCGGCAAGACGGCCTTTATCCTCGACCAGAAGGCGCGCGAGTTCCTGCGCTACAAACCCAACGACCGCAAGGGCATCCGCGAGGCATTCCGCGCGGCAATCGCGCAGGGCGGCGACAGCACCGACCCCGAAACCGTGGTGGCCTATTTCTCGAACCTTTGCGAGGATTATAAGAATACCGACGAGGTGATGCCCGATGAGATCATCGCCGAGTACGACCGCCTGACCCCGTTCTTCGAGAAGAACCCCGAGGCCGGCGATTACAAGTCGCAGTTCGATGCGGCTTTCGGCCTGAGCGGCGCGGCCAGCTGCGAGAACCTCGAAAAACTGTTCCGCGGCAAGCTGGAGGCTGCTCCCGACGATGAGGCGTTGCTGGCGCAGGCCGTAGCCCTGATGTCGCGTGCCAAGTGCGACGGCGATTTCTATTTCTCGATTGCCGAGAAATACTATACGGTGAAACCGTCGTCCGAAACCGCGATGTTCCTTGCGCAGGCTTTCCAGAGCAAGGGCGACTATACGAAGGCCATGAAATACCTCAATGAAGCGCTTGCCGTCGAGACGGATCCCGCTGAGCGTCAGCTGCTGCTGGTGCGCATGGCGCTGGTAGGTTTGGTTTCCAACGACATCCAGGGCGCCGCATCGGCTGCCCGTCAGGCCCGCGATCTGAACCCCGAGGACGGTGTGCCGTATTTCGTACTGGCTCAGTGCTACGGCATTTCGGCAGCTCATTGTGAAGGTTTCGCCGGGCCGGCTACCTTCTGGGCAGCTTACGACACGATGGCCAAGGCCGTCGAGCTGCTGCCGAGCGATTCGGAATACCGCGAACCTGCCAAAACCTCGATGAACGCATTCCGCAGCCGTTTCCCGACTTCGGAGGAGTGCTTCTTCAACGAGTTGCAGGAAGGCGCACGCTATACCGTCAACTGCGGTACGGCTGCCGGTGTGTCGACTACTGTGCGTCCCCGCTAATTGATGGACAGATTTATCGCAAGATACGTGATGGTAGCACTCTCCGTTGTGGGGAGTGCTATCTTGCTATTCTCTTGCGAGCGTGAAGAAGAACCCGAATCGGAGTCCCGGATAGAGATGATGATGACCGAATACAGCGAAAACCTGTCGGTTGTCATGTCGCAGAACGGCCGCCGTTCGTATCATTTCAAAACCCCGCTGCTCGAAGGTTATTCGCTGGCGCGCGAGCCTTACCGCGAGTTCCCCAAGGGGGTGGAGATGACGACCTATAAGAACGATTCGCTCTCGTCGGTCGATGCCGTGCTGACGGCCAACTATGCGATCCATTACGAGACCCGCGACCTGTGGGAGGCGCGGGGAAATGTCGTGGTAGAGAAATCGGACGGCAAGAAACTCTATACGCAACAGTTGTTCTGGAACGCGCGTACCAAGAAAATCTATTCGAACGTCGATTCGAAAATCGTGCAGAACGATGGCCGCGACGTGTTCATCGGCGAAGGTTTCGAGTCGGACGAGGAGTTTAAGGACTGGCGCTTCCGCCGTATGAAGGGGCGCATGGAGGTCGAGGTCAAACCTAACGAATCGGACTCTACGGCGGTGGCCGAACCTGCCGGCCGGACTTCGGATTCGCCCCGCCCTGCGACAGACCGGCCTGCCGCTCCGGTTGCGGCGCGGCCCGCGGCACCGCTTTCCGAGGAGCCGCCTTTGGCTGCACCAGCTGTCCGCCCCGACGGGCAGGATGAGCTTCGCCCGGCCGAACCGATCGGTGAGATACAGCCGCTGCGGCGTGCCGTACATGCGGACGAAGCGGGGGAGTAACCCAAAATAAACAGGACGATGCTTACTTCGGTCATACTGATTGTCTTAATGCTGTTATTGTCGGCATTCTTTTCGGGCATGGAGATCGCTTTCACGAGCAAGAACCGCCTGAAACTGGAGATCGACCGCAAACAGAGCCGCATGTTCGACCATATCGCGGAGATTTTTTCCCGCCACCCCGGGCAGTATATCACCACGATACTGGTGGGCAACAACATTGCTCTGGTCATCTATTCGCTTTACATGTCGTTGCTGCTGCGCGGCATCTTCTATGCGCTGGGGTGGGAAAGCATCGCCCGTAACGGTTCGGTCGCCATCGAAACGGCCGTGTCGACCGTCATCATCATCTTTGCTGCGGAGTTCCTTCCCAAGTCGATCTTCCGCAACAACCCCAACTTCTATTACCGCGCCCTGGCGCCGGTGATCTATTTCTTTTACCTGCTGCTCTATCCGATCGCCCGCCTCACGACGCTCATATCGCATGGTATCCTGCGCCTGGCGGGGCGCCGTGTCGAGGAGCGGGCCGTGTCGCACAGCTTCGGCCGCGACGATCTCGCGGCACTGCTCGATACCAATATGTCGGAACCGCGTCCCGAGCCGGACAACGAGTTCAAACTTTTCCAGAATGCGCTGGATTTCGCCGACCTGCGGGTTCGCGACTGCATGGTGCCGCGTGTGGATGTCGAGGCGGTGGATATCGACGACACGTCGATCGGGCAGCTCACGGCGCGGTTCGTCGATTCGAAATATTCGCGTATTTTCGTCTGGCGCAAGAGTATCGACAACATCGTCGGTTATGTCAATTCGAAGAGTCTGTTCACGCGCCCGGCCAATATCGCCGACGTGATGATGCAGGTCAATTTCGTGCCCGAGACCATGCCGCTGCAGCTGATGTTGCAGAATTTCATCAAGCACCGCAGCAACATCGCCGTGGTGATCGACGAGTTCGGCGGGACGGCGGGCGTCATTTCGCTCGAGGACGTGCTCGAACAGATTTTCGGCGAGATAGAGGACGAACACGACATACCCGACCTTACCGAAAAGCAGGTCGGCCAGGACGAGTATGTCCTCTCCTGCCGGCTGGAGGTGAAATACCTCAATGAAAAATACGGGCTGGGGATCGAAGAAAGCAAGGAATACGATACGCTGGCGGGCTTCATCATCTTCAATTACGACGGGATCCCGACCGCCGGGGAAACGGTTTTCATCGGCGGCCTGCAGTTGCGCATACTGCGTACGACGCGTTCGCGTATCGAGCTGGCGAGGGTCAAGAAATTGTAGGAATTTTTATAGTATAATAAAGGCCTTTTCCGAATAAATTTTACTACCTTTGACTGCTAATTCGAAACAAACGAATAATTAACGATTTATATGGCAAGTTTAAACACTCTTCGCACCAAGTTCGGCATCGTGCTGTCGATTGTCATCGCAGGCGCCCTCTTGGCTTTCATTCTCTCCCTGAAGACCGAAATGGGCTTCTCGGGTAACGACCCCCGGGTCGGTGTCATCAACGGTAAAAAAATCAACTATTCGGAGTACTACAACCAGTACGAGCAGATCAAGGCGCAGAGCGGCGCCCAGGAGAGCGACGAACAGCAGTCCGCCATGCTCGCCAATGCTGCATGGCAGGCCCTGATCGGCAAGTATGTGCTGGAACCCGGTTTCGACAAGATGGGGCTGCGCGTTACGGAGCCCGAGCGTCTGTCGATGGTCAGCGGCCAGCATCCGTCGCAGGCGTTCTACAACGCCTTCGCCGATCCCCGCACGGGTGAGTACAACGTGGCTGCCGTCGGACAGTTCCTCGCGCAGGCCGAAACGAATGCGCAGGCACAGCAGGCGTGGGCGCAGCTCAACGAGCAGGCCCGCATGGAGCGTGAGATCGCCAAGTACCTCGGCCTGATCAAGGGCGGTGTATATGTCAATGCACTCGAAGTCGCGAACGGTGTGAATGCGGCCAACAATACCTATTCCGGGAAATGGGCCGGCAAGAAATATTCGGCTGTCCCCGATTCGCTGATCCAGGTGAAGTCCGGCGACATCAAGGCATACTACAACAGCCATAAGGATATGTTCAAGCAGACTCCCTCGCGTACGCTGTCGTATGTCGTGTTCGAGGTTACCCCCACGGACGACGATATGCTCGCTCTCGAAAAGAGCGTTGCCGAGGTGGGTGCACAGTTCGCTGCTACGGAGGAGCTGAAGTCGTTCGTACGTGCCAACCGCAACGGCAAGATCGCCGATACCTATGTTTCGGCGGCTCAGCTTTCGGAGGACGAGGCCAAGGCACTGCTGGCGGGGGAGACTTACGGCCCCGTGCTGAAGAACAACCAGTGGACGATGGCCCGTGTGCTGGATTCGAAAATGGTGCCCGATACGCTGGGAATCCGCCATATCGTGCTGCCCTATACGCAGGAGGCGCTGGCCGACAGCCTGCTGACGGTAATCAAGGGCGGTGCCGATTTCGCACAACTCGCCTCGCAGTATTCGGTATACGAAGCTACGGCAGCCAACGGCGGCGAAGTGGGCGTGGTGCCCTTCTCGGCTTTCACGGGCGAATTCGTTGCCGCGCTGGCCAATGCCAAGCGGGGGGACGTGGTGAAGGTCGCTTCGGGCGATGCTATCCAGCTGATGCAGGTGTACCGTGCCGACAAACCTTCGAAGCACATGCAGGTGGCGACGATCACCTATCCCGTCGAGGCTTCGGCTGCGACGCGCCGCAATGCCCACAACCTGGCCGGCACTTTCTCGGTGAATGCCAAGGGCTCGGTCGAGGCGTTCAACAACGCCGCTTCGGAAGCTGCCGTTACTCCCCGTGTCGCCTCGCTGGCGCAGGGCGAGCGTACGATCCGCGGCCTGGAGGATTCGCGTGAGGTTGCCCGCTGGGCTTACGGTGCCAAGACGGGCGATCTTTCGGAAATCTTCACCGTCGGCAACGACTATGTGGTCGCTACGCTGACCGAGATCGATGACAATGAGTATACCCCGGTCGATAAGGTGGCTGCGCAGGTTCGCGCCCAGGTTCTCCGGGACAAGAAATACGATTATATTACCAAGCAGATCGCCGGTACGACGCTCGACGAGCAGGCTGCCAGCCTCGGTTCCGAGGTCGCCGATTTCGACGGCGTGACTTTCGGTGCCTTCTACGTGAACGGCCCGGGCGTCGAGCCCCGTCTGGTAGGCGCCATCGCTTCGACGACCGAGAAAGGCGTCCTTTCGGCTCCGGTGAAAGGCATGTCGGGGGTTTATGTCTTCCAGGTGGATGACATCCAGACTTCGGACAAGCAGACTGCCGAGGGCGAGAAGGTGCGTGCGCAGGCCATGGCCGAGAGCATGGCACAGCAATTCTCGGTGCAGGCCATCCAGCAGATGGCCAAGATCCAGGATCTGCGCGGCGAATATTTCTAAGCCTCGGATAAAAAATCCGATACAGTTTTCGAACGCCGGAATATTCCGGCGTTCTTTTTGTTATTTTTGCGTATATTTAAAAGTCGTATCAAAACATATCGCATACTATTATGAATAATTTTGTTTATCACAATCCGACGAAACTTGTTTTCGGTAAGGGGCAGATCGCCCGGCTCGCAAAGCTGATTCCTGCCGGCAAGAAGATTATGATTACCTTCGGCGGTGGCAGCGTGCGCCGTAACGGCATTTACGACCAGGTCGTCAAGGCCCTCGAAGGCCGTGACTGGGTCGAATTCTGGGGCATCGAGCCCAATCCGTCGGTCGAGACCGTCCGCGAGGCCATCGCATTGGGGCGTGAGCACGGCTCGGAGTTCCTGCTTGCCGTGGGCGGCGGGTCGGTCATCGATGGTACGAAGCTGATCGCCGCAGGGCTGCTTTATGACGGCGACCCGTGGGAGATCGTTCTGAAAGGGCAGGCGGATAAAACCGTTCCCCTCGGGACGGTGCTCACGATGTCGGCGACGGGATCGGAAATGAACAACGGCTCGGTAATCTCGTGCCATGAAACGAAGGAGAAATTCCCGTTCAACGGCGACTACCCGCTCTTTTCGATCCTCGATCCCGAGGCCTTGTTCTCGCTGCCGCAGAAGCAGATCGCCTACGGCTTGGCCGACACCTACGTGCATGTGCTGGAGCAATATATGACTACGCCCGGGCAGTCTCGCCTGATGGATCGTTGGGCCGAAGGCATCCTGCATACCGTGATCGAGATCGCACCCCGGATCCGTGAGAACCAGCACGATTATGCCGTGATGTCGGAGTATATGCTTGCGGCAACCCTGGCGCTGAACGACATGATCCGTATGGGAGTGGCGCAGGACTGGGCGACGCATATGATCGGGCATGAGCTGACCGCACTGCACGGGCTGACGCACGGTGCGACGCTCGCCATTGTCATCAACGGTACGTTGCGCGTGCTGCGCGGACAGAAGCGCGGCAAACTCCTGCAATACGGCGAACGGATATGGGGTATCACCGACGGTTCCGACGAGGAGCGTATCGAGCGGACGATTGCAGCCAACGAGGAGTTCTTCCGTTCCCTGGGGCTTTCGACGCATCTTTCGCAGGAGGGCATCGGCGAGGCTACGATCGCCGAAATCGAACGCCGCTTCAATGCTGCGGGCAGCAGGTTCGGCGAGGCGCGCAATGTCGACGGGGCGATGGCGCGCAGGATTCTGGAAGCCTGCCTGTAGCTTGTCCCCGAGACCATCTGTATCCATGAAAAAATCCCCGCCGAGACGTCTCGGCGGGGATTACCGTATCAGGCCGAACCGTTATTCGGCGAGCAGGATTTCCAGAATCTTGATGGCGGCCGTGGCGATCGGGGTGCCGGGGCCGAAGATGGCGGCGGCGCCGTCGCGGTACAGTTCGTCGTAATCCTGGTGGGGGATTACGCCGCCGACAATCACGATGATGTCCTCGCGGCCGAGCTTCTTGAGCTCTGCGATGATCTGCGGCACGAGGGTCAGGTGGCCTGCGGCGAGCGACGAAACGCCCACCACGTGCACATCGGCCTCGACGGCCTGACGTGCGGTCTCCTCCGGGGTCTGGAACAGCGGCCCCATGTCGACGTCGAAACCGATGTCGGCATAACCCGTGGCTACTACCTTGGCACCGCGGTCGTGGCCGTCCTGGCCGAGCTTCGCGATCATGACACGCGGCTGGCGGCCTTCCTTCTTGGCGAATTCGGCGCACAGCTCCTTGGCACGCTCGAACTGTTTGTCGTTTTTCACTTCTGAACTATATACTCCTGATATTGAACGTATGACGGCTTTGTAACGGCCTACCACCACTTCGCAGGCGTCGGAAATCTCGCCCAGCGAAGCGCGTACCTTGGCGGCTTCGACGGCCAGCTCCAGCAGGTTGCCCTGCTTGGTCTTCACGCACTCGGTGATCGCTGCGAGGGCCTTCTTCACGGCGGCCTCGTCGCGCGAAGCGCGCAGCTCCTGCAGACGCTTGATCTGGCTCTCGCGCACGGCGGTGTTGTCTACGGCCAGGATGTCGATCGGGGCCTCTTTCTCCAGGCGGTATTCGTTGATGCCGATGATCTTCTCCTCGCCGGAGTCGATGCGTGCCTGCTTGCGGGCCGCAGCCTCCTCGATGCGCATCTTCGGAATACCGGTTTCGATAGCCTTGGCCATACCGCCCAGTTTCTCGACTTCCTGGATACGCTCCCATGCCTTGTGGGCGATCTCGTTGGTGAGCGACTCCACGTAGTAGGAGCCTGCCCACGGGTCGACCTCGCGGCAGATATTGGTTTCCTCCTGGATGTAGATCTGCGTATTACGGGCGATACGTGCCGAGAAGTCGGTCGGCAGGGCGATGGCCTCGTCCAAAGCGTTGGTGTGCAGCGACTGGGTGTGTCCCAGGGCGGCGCCCATGGCCTCGATGGCGGTACGTGCCACGTTGTTGAACGGATCCTGCTCCGTAAGCGACCAGCCCGAGGTCTGCGAGTGGGTGCGCAGCGCCAGCGACTTGGGGTTCTTGGGCTCGAACTGCTTGACGATCTTGGCCCACAGCATACGTGCCGCGCGCATCTTGGCGATCTCCATGAAGTGGTTCATGCCGATTGCCCAGAAGAACGACAGGCGGGGGGCGAAGGCGTCCACCGACATGCCTGCGTTGATACCTGCGCGCAGGTACTCCAGTCCGTCGGCCAGCGTGTAGGCCAGCTCGATGTCGGCCGTGGCGCCTGCCTCCTGCATGTGGTACCCCGAGATCGAGATCGAGTTGAACTTGGGCATGTTCTTCGAGGTGTACTCGAAGATGTCGGCAATGATGCGCATCGAGAACTCGGGGGGATAAATATAGGTGTTACGCACCATGAACTCCTTGAGGATGTCGTTCTGGATCGTACCGGCCAGCTGGTCGAGCGTGCAACCCTGCTCCAGACCCGTCACGATGTAGAATGCCAGGATGGGCAGCACGGCGCCGTTCATGGTCATCGACACCGACATCTTGTCGAGCGGAATGCCGTTGAACAGTACCTTCATGTCCTCGACCGAGCAGATCGACACGCCGGCTTTGCCCACGTCGCCCACCACGCGCGGGTGGTCGGCGTCGTAGCCGCGGTGCGTAGCAAGGTCGAATGCCACCGACAGACCCTTCTGCCCGGCGGCCAGGTTGCGGCGGTAGAATGCGTTGGACTCCTCGGCGGTCGAGAAACCCGCATACTGGCGGATCGTCCACGGGCGCATCACGTACATCGTCGAGTAGGGGCCGCGCAGGAACGGGGCGATACCTGCCGCATAGTTCAGGTGCTCCATGCCTTCGAGGTCTTGGGCCGTATAGGCGCCCTTGACGGGAATACCCTCGGCCGTCAGCCACGGCTCGACCTGTCCGCAGCCTTTCGAGGCGCAGCAACTTTTCTGCTGGCCTGCGTCGTATGTCAGTTCTGAAAATTTAGCTCTCATGATTAGATTCCCATCTCTTTAAGGTAGAACTTAAGTGTTTCCAAGACGTTGGACTTCACGTTTATGAAGTTCGTGATGCCCTGCGCTTCCAGTTCGGGTGCGCAGGCCGGTGCCCCGGCAACCACCAGGATCGCCTTGCCGCCGAGCAGCTCCTTGACTTTCGGGGCTGCCTCCGCATAGTCGTCGTCGCTTGCGCAGACCACGACGATTTGCGCCTTGGATTCGAGCGCGGCCTTCGCGCCCTCTTCGATCGACTTGAAATAAGTGTTGTCGATCACCTTGATGCCGGCGCATGCGAAGAAATTGCACGAGAACTGCGAGCGGGCGCGGGCCATGCCCAGATTGCCGCACGTCAGCATGAATGCCTTGGGCTCCTTGCCGCTGCGATCCACCTGCAGGCGCATCTCTTCGAACGCCATGGCGCCGCGGTAGGGGACGAGTACATTGCCCTCGGCCTGCTTGCGCGTAACGGACTCGGCGGTGATCTCCTTGCCGGCGACCTCCGTAAAGTTGGGATATTGGTTGGCGCCGAGCAGCGTCTGGCGGCGCGTAGCGATGTTCTTGTCCTTGGCTGCGGCCGACGCTTTGATACGCTCGACGATCAGGCCGGCCTTGTAAGCCTCGGTGTAGCCTCCCTTCTGCTCGATTTCGAGGAAAAGCTTCCAGGCTTCGGCTGCGATCGACTGCGTGAGGTTCTCGACATAGTACGAGCCTCCTGCCGGGTCGACGACCTGGTCGAAATGCGACTCGTTCTTGAGCAGCAGCTCGACGTTGCGGGCGATGCGCTTCGAGAACTCGGTCGGGTTTTCGAACGAGGTGTCGAACGGCGTTACTTCCAGCGAATGTACGCCGGCGATCGTGGCCGACATGGCCTCGGTCGTGCCGCGAAGCATGTTCACATAGGGGTCGTAGACGGTCTGGTTCCACCGCGAGGTCTCGGCGTGGATGTGCATCTTGCAGGCGCAGTTCTTCGCCGGGCCGTAGCCCTTGACGATGTTGGCCCACAGCATACGTGCCGCGCGGAATTTGGCGATCTCCATGAAATAGTTGGAGCTTACCGAGAACGAGAAGCGCAGTTTGCGTGCGGCCTGGTCGACGTCCAGCCCTGCGTCCATCAGGCGTACGAGGTAGTCGTGGCCTGCCGAAAGGGTGAATGCCAGCTCCTCGACGATGGTCGAACCCGAGTTGCCGAACGTTTGCCCCGCAACAGTTACGATGCGCACGTGCTTGTACTCCTTGGTCTTGTGGATCAGCTCGACGATGCGGGCGATGCACTTTTCACCGTTGGGCGAGCAGAAATCGCCTTTCGACGAAAGCCCTTTTACCAGCGGGTCGATGCAGAATGCGATGCGGACATCCTCCTTGGCGATGCCCTCCTTTTCGACTTTGGCCAGGACGAGCTCGGCGACATGGGCCGTCTTCTCTCCGCAGAAGGTGATTTCGACAGCCTCAATACAGATGTCCTTGAGCAGCGTGTCGAGGTCTGCGGCTGAGAAATCCGCCGACGCGATGCAGAAGCCGAGCGAGTCGACGCCTGCGTTGAGGATTTTCAGTGCCTCGGCGTTTGCCTCCTTGGGGCATACGACGCTCACGGTCTGGTGTACGCGCCAGCGGTTGTGCGCGTGCGTACCGCGTACGTAAGGGAACTCGCCTGCCTGCGAGCCCAGGAACTTGATGCCCTCGAGGTTCTCGGCGCGGTAGTAGGGCCGGACGTTGAAACCTTCGCCCGTTTTCCATACCAGCTTGCGCTCGTAATCAGCACCTTTCAGGTCGGCCGTAATCACCTCCTCCCACTTCTCGGTCGGAACCGGCGGGAATTCGGTGAACAGCTTTTCACTTTTGGTATTTGCCATAACTATTTAGAGATTAGTATAAGTGTAGTTTCAAAATTGCACGTAAAGGTACAAAATTATTAGTGATTGAAACAAGAAATTGTTAATAAAATAACACTATATAATTTCTTTTTATAATATAGGTGATTTCGTTTGCTTTCGGCAACCGCCGGAAGAAGTTTTTTAGTTGTGGTGAAATAGTTTAATATTGTTCTTAATAGCCATGGAAATTACGAAAAACTAAAAATGTGAAAATTCGGGGATGTGACGAAAATTTAAGGGTGTTTTTCGGAAAATTGCATTGAAATTCGGCGTTTTTATGGAAAAATGCATGTAATTTTTCGGAAAATGCTGAAAAAATAGGGTGTTTTTCGAAAAAATGCCGAATTTGTGAAAACAACGTAACTGAAAAAATATTACATTTGCAAGCGAGATCGATACATACGGCGGCAGGGGTGAAGCCGCGGGTTAGTCAGGTTGGGCGGAGTATGCCGCGAGGCAGTTGCCCTCCGGAATTTTAGGTTAGGTTTTAGTTCAGCAATTATTCGGCTTCCGCCCCTGCGCGTATGTTTTTAATGGAATGCTAATCCAATTCAATTACATCTATGTCATCATTGCTCAGATTCAAGATGGTCGATGCGGCCATAAACCACACCGCCGTCGAGGTGAAGGCTCCCGAAGGACGTCCTTCGGACTATTTCGGGAAACGGGTATTCGGGCGCGCAGCCATGCGCAAGTATTTGAACAAGGCTACTTACGACGCCCTTGTCGATACGATGGAGAACGGTACGCCCCTCACGCGGGAGGTTGCCGACGGTATCGCGGCGGGCATGCGCCAGTGGGCGCTGGAGCACGGTGCCGACCACTATACCCATTGGTTCCAGCCCCTGACGGGAGGTACGGCCGAGAAGCACGATGCGTTTGCCGACCCGGACGGCTTGGGCGGGGTTCTGGAGGAGTTCTCCGGCAAACTGCTCGTCCAGCAGGAGCCCGATGCGTCGTCGTTCCCCAACGGAGGCATTCGCAATACGTTCGAGGCTCGCGGTTATTCGGCCTGGGATCCGACCTCGCCGGCCTTCATCGTCGACACGACGCTCTGTATCCCGACCGTCTTCATCGCCTATACGGGCGAGGCGCTCGATTACAAGGTGCCGCTGCTGCGCTCGATCTCGGCGGTGAACAAGGCCGCGACCGAGGTGTGCCACTATTTCGACAAAAACGTGCAGCGGGTCATCTCGTATCTGGGCTGGGAGCAGGAGTATTTCCTCGTGGACGAAAGCCTCTGGGCCGTACGTCCCGACCTGATGCTCACCGGGCGTACGCTGATGGGACATGAATCGGCCAAGAACCAGCAGTTGGAAGACCACTATTTCGGTGCGATCCCGACCCGTGTGATGGCATTCATGAAAGACCTCGAATACGAGTGCCTGAAACTGGGCATCCCCGTCAAAACCCGCCACAACGAGGTGGCGCCCAACCAGTTCGAACTGGCGCCGGTCTACGAGGAGGCCAACCTTGCCAACGACCACAACCAACTGCTGATGACCGTGATGGACAAGATCGCCCGCCGTCACAAGTTCCGGGTGCTGCTGCACGAAAAGCCCTTCAAGGGGATCAACGGTTCGGGCAAACACAACAACTGGTCGCTGGGGACGGATACGGGCGTGAACCTGCTGGGGCCTGGCAAGACCGCTTCGGAGAACCTGCAGTTCATCACCTTCCTGGTGAATGCCATTTCGGCCGTACACAAGCACAACGGCCTGCTCAAGGCGGCGATCATGAGCGCCACGAACGCACACCGCCTGGGAGCCAACGAGGCGCCCCCGGCAATCATCTCGACCTTCCTCGGGACGCAGGTGTCGGCCGTGCTGGACAAACTGGCGGCCAGCAAGGGCGACGACGCGATCCGCTTCGATGCCAAGAACGTGTTCAAGATGAGCGGGATTTCGCATATCCCGACGCTGCTGCTCGACAATACCGACCGTAACCGCACCTCGCCGTTCGCGTTTACGGGCAACCGGTTCGAGTTCCGCGCCGTAGGTTCTTCGGACAACTGTGCCGAGGCGATGATCGTGCTCAATGCGGCGATGGCGCACGAACTGGCCGAGTTCAAGCAGAACGTCGATGCCAAGATCGAGGCCGGCATGAAGAAAGAGAAGGCCATCTACGAGGTGCTCAAACAGATGATCAAGGCCTGCAAGGCCATCCGTTTCGACGGCAACGGCTATTCCGACGAGTGGAAGGCCGAGGCGCGCAAACGCGGCCTGGACTGCGAAACCTCGACGCCGCTGATCTTCGACCGTTACCTCGACAAGCAGACGCTCCGGATGTTCGGCGACACGGGCGTCTTCTCGAAGGTCGAGCTCGAAGCCCGCACCGAGGTGAAGTGGGAGACCTACACCAAGAAAATCCAGATCGAGGGGCGCGTGCTGGGCGATCTGGCGATGAACCATATCGTGCCGATCGCTTCGAAGTACGAGGCATTGCTGCTCGACAAGGTCTACAAGATGTCGCAGATCCCGGGGCTGAACGCCTCGGCCGATATCGCACTCATCAAGAAGATCCAGTACCATACGGCCGAAATACAGCGGCTCACGGCCGGGATGGTCGACGCCCGCAAGGTGGCCAACAGGATCGAAGATCAGCGCGAGAAGGCGATCGCCTACCATGATACTGTAGCCGCATGTTTCGACGAGATCCGCCGCCACATCGACAAGCTGGAGGAGATCGTCGACGACCAGATGTGGCCGCTGCCCAAATACCGCGAGCTGCTTTTCCTGCGCTGATCGCGTTGCATGGCGCTAAAATAGTATTTAAAGGGGTAATCCGGCTTTTCGAAGCCGGATTATTTTTCTATCTTTGTCGACATGAAAATCATTGCAGACAGCGGATCTACAAAATGTGCGTGGCTCCTGACCGACGGCGTGCATACCTCGGAATACCGGACGCGGGGAATCAATGCCGTGCAGCACTCCCCGGAGCAAATACGCGAAGCGCTTGCCGAACTGCCGCCGTGCGGTCCCGTCGAGGCCGTCTATTTCTACGGCGCAGGGTGCGGGGGCACCTTTCCCGAAGCGACGGAGAAGATGGTGCGGGAACTCCGCGCGCATTTCGGTGCGGGACATATCGAGGCTCAGACCGACCTGCTGGGGGCTGCCCGGGCGTTGTTCGGCCGTGGCGAAGGCGTGGCCTGCATCCTCGGCACGGGCTCCAATTCGTGCTGGTACCGGGGCGGTGAAATCGTGGAAAACGTCCCGCCGCTGGGTTATGTCCTCGGCGACGAGGGCAGCGGTGCGGCGATGGGGCGCAACCTGGTGAACGGTATTTTCAAAGGGCATATCCCCCTGCGGGAGGAGTTCCTCGCGGCGCATGGGCTGACCTATGAGGAGATCATCCGCCGGGTCTACCGCGAGCCGTATGCCAACCGTTTCCTGGCGTCGTTCGCGCCGTTCGTACATGCGCACCTGGATTGCCCCGAGGTGCGGGCTATGGTGGCGGAAACCTTCGCCGATTTCGCCCAACGCAACCTGAGCCGCTATCCCGTGCATCTGACGGTCGCCTGCATCGGCGGCGTTGCCGCCGCATTCGAGGGGCTGCTGCGCGAGGTGCTCGCACAAGGGGGGTGCCGGGTCGGCCGGATCGCCGCATCACCTGCCGAAGGACTTATCAAATACCATTATGGAAAATAGAATAACCGAACAGGCTTCGGCCTACGATAATTTACAGCGGATGTCGGTGCACGACATCCTGACGGGCATCAACCGCGAAGACGCACGCGTCCACGAGGCCGTGGCCAAGACCATCCCTGTGATGGAACGGCTCGTGGAGCGGGTCGTCGAACGCATGGAGCGCGGCGGGAGGATGTTTTACATCGGGGCCGGTACGAGCGGGAGGCTGGGTGTGACGGACGCCTCGGAGCTTCCCCCGACCTATGGCGTGCCCTTCGACAGGGTCATCGGCCTGATCGCCGGCGGCGACGGTGCACTGCGGCGTGCCGTGGAGAATGCCGAGGACGATACCGCAGGGGCTTGGCGCGACATGGCGCCCTACCATCCCACGGCGGACGATGTTCTGGTCGGGATCGCCGCGTCGGGTACCACCCCCTATGTGGTCGGCGGCCTGCGCATGGCGCGGGAGCACGGCCTGTTGACCGCCTCCATTACCTGCAATCCGTCGTCGCCCGTGGCGGCTGAGGCGGAATATGCGCTCGAGGCGGTTGTGGGGCCGGAGTTCGTGACGGGGTCGACCCGCATGAAGGCGGGCACGGCACAGAAGCTGATGCTCAACATGCTGTCGACGGCCGTGATGATCCGCCTGGGGCGTGTCGAGGGCAACCGCATGGTCAACATGCAGTTGACGAACGACAAACTCGTGGGGCGCGGCACGCGCATGGTGGCCGAGGCTTCGGGGCTTTCCGAGGCGCAGGCACGGGCGTTGCTGCTGCAATACGGGTCGGTGAAAAAGGCGTTGGAGCATGCACCGAAGCCTGAGTGAGTATATCGCCCTGCTGGAGCGCGAGGGCGAACTCGTCCGCATAACGGCTCCGGTGTCGCCGGTGGAGGAGATCGCCGAGATAACCGACCGGGTCTCGAAAATGCCCGGCGGCGGCAAGGCGTTGCTGTTCGAAAATACCGGCACGGAGTTTCCCGTGCTGACCAACATGTTCGGTTCCGCACGCCGCATGGCGCTGGCGCTGGGCGTCGGGTCGCTCGGCGAACTCTCGGAACGGGTCGACGGATTGCTGCGGCAGGCCATGGCGCCGCGCCCGTCGTTCGCGGACAAGCTGCGGGCGTTGCCGCTGCTGGCTGGGATGTCCCGCTGGTTCCCGCGTACGGTGTCGGGGCGGGGCGAATGCCAGCAGGTCGTACGGACGGGTGCCGAGGCGTCGCTCGCGGCGCTTCCGATCCTGAAGTGCTGGCCGGCCGACGGCGGGAGTTTCGTAACCCTGCCGATGGTGAACACGGTCGATCCCCAGACGGGCGTGCGCAACGTCGGCATGTACCGTATGCAGCTCTTCGACGACCGTACGACAGGCATGCACTGGCATATCCACAAGACGGGCGCCCGGCATTACGAGGCCTGGAAACGCGCCGGGCGGCGGATGCCCGTGTCGGTGGCGCTGGGCGGCGATCCGGCCTATACCTATGCCGCGACGGCGCCGATGCCCGACAATATGGACGAATACCTGCTGGCCGGGTTCCTGCGTCGCCGTCCCGTGAAACTCGTGAAGTGCGTCACCAACGATATTTATGTCCCGGCCGACTGCGATTTCGTGATCGAGGGTTATGTCGACCCTGCGGAGGAGAAAGCCGTCGAAGGCCCCTTCGGCGACCATACGGGGTTCTATTCGCTCGAAGACCGTTATCCGCTTTTCCACGTCACGGCCCTTACGCGGCGGCGCGATGCGGTATACCCGGCCACGGTCGTTGGGATTCCCCCGCAGGAGGACGCCTGTATCGCGCAGGCTACGGAGCGGATATTTCTGGCGCCGATACGCATGGTCCTGCAGCCCGAAATCCGCGACATGACGATGCCCGAGGCCGGAACGGCGCATAACATCGCCGTCGTTTCGATCGACAGCCGCTATGCCGGACAGGCCGTGAAGGTCGCCCAGTCGCTGTGGGGCGCCGGGCAGATGATGTTCAACAAATACATGCTCGTCGTCCCGGCCGCGACCGACGTGCGCGATACGGATGCATTGGCGCGGCTCGTGCGCAACCTCGACCCGCTGCGCGACATAGTCCGCAGCGAGGGGATTCTCGATGTCCTCGACCACGCGACGGCAACGCCGGGCTTCGGCGGAAAAATTGCATTGGATGCTACGGCCTGCGGTGCCGGGTGCGGGTGCGTGAATCCGCAGGAGCCTGCAACGCGTGTGCCTGCCGATCCCCCACGGGATGTCGAGGGCGTGCGTCCCGCAGCGGATGGCGCAATATCCGGGGCTTGTGACGGGCAGGGTGACGGCGGGCAGCCCCTCCTTCCGGCCGGCTACCGCTCCGACCTGCTCGAAAAATGGGGCGTGGCGGTCGCCTTCGCCGCGCCGGACGCCGAAGTGCCGGTTCCGCCGGGGGTGAAATACCTCGCCGTGTTCGACCCGGCGGCATCGGAACTCACGGCTGCCGAACTTTTGTGGCTCGCTGCGTCCATTGCACAATGGCATGCTTTGCGAACCTGTTCTTCTGTTAATGCCATTGTGC
>OLSJ01001119.1_pt1 | contig 17698 bp, 22 predicted proteins | sample 1672151 | NCBI WGS metagenome assembly OLSJ01 (sample SAMEA3136653, study PRJEB25190) | human gut metagenome | biome: human gut; feature: human-associated habitat; material: faeces | place: Austria | collected 2013 | reverse complement strand
CGTACTTTATCGGCTCTGATCGTGGGCGTTTGAAACTGACGACCAAACCAGAGCCTTATACGCTCACTCGGACGCTCAACTGGATAAGCAGACAGGTAGCTCCCACTTGGAAAGTCTTACAGAAGATTGACAGTACCAACGGTACGACTTATCTCAAAGACATTTTAGACCATGCGAAGCTCACGGAGCGTCACAAAAAGCTGATTGAACAGCAGACAACTTCCACAGAGGAAATGATTACAGAAACGGAGGAATGACAACATGAAGCATATCTTATTTGATTTATTCCTGTTCTCACTTGGAGCAGCCGCAGAAAGAGAAATTGAAATGATGGAAAGGAGCAGAAAATAATGAATTTCGGACAGAACTTATACAACTGGTTTTTATCTAACGCACAGAGTTTGGTACTCATGGCGATTGCGGTTATCGGCGTATATCTCGGATTCAAGCGTGAGTTTTCTAAACTGATTGGATTCTTGGTGATTGCCTTAATCGCTGTCGGCTTGGTATTCAATGCTTCTGGCGTAAAAGACGTACTGTTGCAGTTATTCAATAAGATTATCGGGGCGTAAATTGTATTTATTGTGTAAAAGTAGTATAATTTAAGCAGAATTTGAAAGGAGTGTTTTGTATGAAAGAAAGTACAAAAGCCTATTTAGTAGATATTTATAACAGTATTCCTAAAAAAACAAAGGCTACTTGCTTAAAATTTTACTATCAATATCACAATGTTAATGTCAATGTATATTTTGACGCATTTGATAATCAAAGTGTAGTATTGAGCATTGTTCTTTCCGCTAAAAAGAAATATTATTATACGCCTTTAAATATTTTGAATACTGGTATGATAACAGAGTATTTGAGTGAAATTCCTCCTCAAATACTTGAAAAGATTTTAGTTGACAATCATTTAGATGATTTCTATGAAAATATGGAAAAACATCTTTTAGAGGACAAACCATATTTTAATTACTATAATGAGGACACATACTTTGTCAACACTATAAAATATGCTAAAAGTAAATTGGATTTACCTTTCTGGTGGTATCTTCGTAAAGTACCTATGTCGGATGATACTCTATATAAATTAAATGCTAGAGCAGATATTACATTTGATATATTAAGAAAAATACAGCAAGAAGGATATACTTTAGTCAGAACACCAGACCCAGAAAAGCGAAAAGAACTTACTTTAATTTTGAAACAAATAGGAATCAAATTATCATAGACAAAGAGCAGTTAATTCTTTTGAGTTAGCTGCTTTTTCTATGCAAATTTTAAGATTGGAGGACAACATGAAAACAGATATATTTGAGGATATGAAAGAGCGTGTCGGCTGTGAAAATATTTCCGACCTTCCCTACCGCAAACGTATGGTGTGGGAAATCATCAAGCAGCACTCACCACTTGATTATCCAAAAGAACAGTTAGAAAAGTTTTCTCATTATGTATTCGGTGTAGATTATGCTGTTATAATGGGAATACTGGATATGATGAAAGGAAGTGACAGACCATGCAGGAAATGCGAATCTACCTGTTAAACAATACAAAACCGTATCGTGAGGGTGAGGAAGAATATTCCGGTGCTTGGTTCAACTGCCCTGTGGACTTTGAGGAAGTCCGAGAAAAAATCGGTGTGGAGCATGAAGAACAGATTGAAATTGCAGACTATGAGCTGCCCTTTGACCTGCACAGCGATATGCCACTCTGGGAAATCAACGCCAACTGCCGCATGGTGCTGGAATTGGAGGGCACGCCTATCGGCAATGAAATGAAAGCCATTCAGCAGAAATGGTTTTCCAGCTTCGAGGAATTTATCGACCACAAGGACGAGATACGCTACTATGATGTGGGTGACGGTGCAGCTCTGGCAGAATACCTTATCCGTGAAGAATATGTTTTTGGTGAGATTCCTCACGAACTGTTGAAACATATCGACTATCACTCCTATGGTAGTGAGCTGGAAATGGACGACAGATACTTATTTACCACAAGCGGCGTGTTCCGTTACCAGTAAAGGGGTGATGTGGTATCGAAGAAATGCGAATCTATATCGCCAATCTTGGGAAATACAACGAGGGTGAGCTTGTGGGTGCGTGGTTTACGCCGCCCGTTGATTATGACGAGATGGCAGAACGTATCGGCTTGAATGACAGATACGAAGAATACGCAATCCATGATTATGAGCTACCCTTTGAGATTGACGAGTACACACCCATTGAGGAAGTCAACCGCCTGTGTGAAATGGTGGAGGACTTACCAGAGGACATACAGGACGAGTTATCAGAACTTCTCTGCTGTTTCAGCAGCTTGGAGGAATTGTGCGAACACGCAGACGATATTATCCATTATCCCGATTGTGATGATATGACAGACGTTGCCTATTACTTCATAGATGAATGTCAAAGTCTGGGTGAGATACCAGACAGAATCCGCAGTTACATAGACTATGAAGCCTACGGGCGTGACCTTGATTTAGAGGGGCGTTTTGTCGTCACCAATCATGGCGTGTTTGAATGCTCGTATTAACAATTACAACTGAATATTTTTTATCTGCCAGTGAAATGACACTGGTTATTTTTTTGCAGCAGCTTTGAAACATAGGCTGCTGTTTCCATTTTAGAACAGAAAGGAGCTGTGAAAATTGAAGAAAATCAAAAGCTATACAAGCATATGGAGCGTGGAAAAAGTCATTTATGCAATCAACGACTTTCAACTCCCGTTCCCGCTCACATTCAGTCAGATGGCTTGGTTCGTGGTGTCGCTGTTTGTGGTGATTCTCTTTGGGGAGCTGCCGCCCTTTAACATGATTGACGGTGCATTTCTCAAATACTTTGGAATCCCTGTGGCGTTCACTTGGTTTGTATCGCAAAAGACCTTTGACGGAAAAAAGCCTTTTGGATTCCTAAAATCCTGTGTGAGCTTTTTCCTCCGACCAAAAGTGACCTATGCAGGAAAAGCTATCAAACTGAAAAATCAGAAATTCAATACAAGCGTGACCGCAGTTAGGAGTGTGATGTATGTTCCCGATTAAGTACATAGAAAACAATCTGGTGTTCAATCATGACGGTGAGTGCTTTGCCTACTATGAGCTGACACCTTACAATTATTCGTTCCTGTCACCAGAAGAAAAATACATGGTGCATGACAACTTCCGTCAGCTTATCGCCCAGAACCGTGACGGAAAAATCCATGCCCTACAGATTGCCACAGAGGACAGCCTGCGTGCAGTACAGGAGCGTTCCAAAAAGGGAATCACAGGCAGATTAAAAGAGATTGCCTGTAAAAAGGTAGATGAACAGACAGAAGCGTTGGTTGAGATGATTGGTGAAAATCAGATTGACTACCGCTTTTTTCTTGGCTTCAAGCTGCTGGTAAATGAGGAAGAAATCAGCTTCAAGGGTATGCGAAAATCAGCAGCTATGACCTTTGCGGATTTTATCTATGAAGTCAATCACAAGCTGATGGGTGACTTTGTTTCCATGAGTAATAATGAAATCAACCGTTTCCTAAAGATGGAAAAACTCTTGGAAAGCAAAATCTCACGCCGCTTTCAGTTCCGCAGACTAGATAAGAACGACTTCGGCTACCTCTTGGAACATATCTACGGGAATACCGGCGTTGCCTACAGTGATTACAGTTATGACCTCCCGATAAGAAAGTCAAAGCGTGAAACACTGGTGAAGCGATATGACCTTATCCGTCCGACACGCTGCATGATTGAAGAAAACCAGCGATACCTAAAGATTGAGCGTGAAGATCAGACAACTTTTGTTGCCTACTTCACGATTAACAATATCGTGGGTGAGCTGGATTTTCCGTCAAGCGAGATATTTTATTATCAGCAACAGCAATTCACGTTCCCCGTTTCCACTTCTATGAATGTGGAAATCGTCACCAACAAAAAGGCTCTGACGACTGTTAGGAACAAAAAGAAAGAGCTGAAAGACTTGGATAATCATGCTTGGGAATCCAACAACGAAACAGGAAATAACGTCATGGAAGCTCTGGATTCAGTCAATGAGCTGGAAACGAACTTAGACCAGTCCAAAGAATCCATGTATAAGCTGTCCTACGTTATCCGTGTGGCGGCTAATACTCTGGAAGAACTGAAACGCCGCTGTGATGAAGTCAAGGACTTCTACGACGATTTGAATGTGAAGCTGGTACGCCCATTCGGTGATATGTTGGGGTTGCATGGTGAGTTTATCCCGTCCAGCAAAAGATATATCAATGATTATATCCAATACGTCACTTCTGACTTTCTGGCTGGACTTGGATTCGGTGCGACACAGCAGCTTGGGGAAACGGACGGTATCTATATCGGCTATAACCTTGATACAGGAAAAAATGTATATCTGAAACCCAGCCTTGCGGCACAGGGCGTTAAGGGTTCCGTCACCAATGCGTTAGCTGCCGCTTTTCTTGGTTCTCTTGGCGGTGGCAAGTCATTTTGTAACAACCTTATCATCTATTATGCGGTGCTGTTTGGAGGAAAAGCGGTCATTGTAGACCCTAAATCAGAGCGTGGCAACTGGCAGGAAACACTACCCGACATTGCACATGAAATCAAAATCGTCAACCTTACCAGCGAGAATAAGAACAAAGGACTTCTTGACCCTTATGTGATTATGAAGCGTACAAAAGACGCTGAAAGCCTTGCGATTGATATTTTAACATTCCTTACAGGTATTTCTTCCCGTGACGGTGAGAAGTTCCCTGTATTAAGGCGTGCAATCCGTTCTGTTACCCAGAGCAAAAAAAGAGGACTGCTCCGTGTCATTGATGAACTCCGCAAAGATGGTTCACTTGTGGCAGAGAATATCGCAGACCATATTGAGAGCATGACGGACTATGATTTTGCACACCTGTTATTCTCGGACGGTGATGTGGAACAATCCATCAGTTTAGACCGACAGCTTAACATCATACAGGTGGCTGACCTTGTATTGCCAGACAAGGACACAAAATTTGAAGAATATACCACAATGGAGCTGCTTTCCGTGGCAATGCTTATCGTTATCAGTACCTTTGCCTTAGATTTTATCCATTCGGATAGGAGCATTTTCAAGATGGTGGATTTGGACGAAGCGTGGACGTTCTTGCAGGTAGCACAGGGAAAAGCACTCTCTAACAAGCTGATTCGTGCTGGTCGTTCCATGAATGCCGCTGTGTACTTTGTGACACAAAACTCTTGTGATGTGGACGACGAAAAGATGAAGAACAATATCGGCTTGAAGTTTGCCTTTCGTAGCACAGATATAAAAGAAATCAAAAATACCCTTGAATTTTTCGGTGTGGATAAGGAGGACGAGGGCAACCAGAAACGACTTAGGGATTTGGAAAACGGACAATGCCTGTTTCAAGATTTGTATGGGCGTGTGGGCGTTATCCAGATTCACCCTGTATTCTCTGACCTGTTCCATGCCTTTGATACCAGACCGCCAGTACAGACAGAAGAAACGAGGTGAAGCCTATGAGAAAACGAAAAATCCTACGATTCTTCGGTATCGCTCTGTGTGTGATTCTCGGCGTGCTGATGATTTTATCCATCACAGGAACGGTGACTTATGCGGCTGGACTGGTGGATAATACGGTGAGCGACAGCAACGCCTACTCTAAATATCCCCTAGAGAATTATCAGCTTGATTTCTATGTGGATTCAAGTTGGGATTGGCTACCGTGGAACTGGCTTGATGGAATTGGGAAAAGTATTCAGTATGGCTTGTACGCTATCACAAATTTTGTCTGGACGGTGAGCCTTTATATCTCCAATGCGACAGGCTATGTAGTACAGGAAGCCTATAAGCTGGACTTCATCTCTGATACTGCAAGCTCTGTCGGAAAGAACATTCAGACATTAGCTGGTGTGACTTCCAATGGCTTTTCCAGTGAGGGATTTTATGTAGGATTCCTGCTTATCCTCATTCTGGTAATGGGAATCTATGTGGCATACACAGGACTGTTAAAAAGAGAAACCACAAAAGCCATTCATGCGGTTATCAACTTTCTTGTGGTATTTATTCTGTCAGCGTCCTTTATTGCCTATGCCCCAAACTATATCAGCAAAATCAATGACTTTTCCGCAGATATAAGCAGCTCGGCATTATCGCTCGGTACAAAAATCGTGCTGCCCGATTCCAACAGCAAAGGAAAAGACAGCGTAGATTTAATAAGAGACAGCCTGTTTTCCATACAGGTGAAACAACCGTGGCTGCTTTTACAGTACGGGGAATCGGATATAGAAACGCTCGATTCTGAGCGTGTGGAAAGCCTGTTATCGGAAAGTCCAGACACGGACGACAGAGAGGACGTTGTGATTGAGGAAATCGAGGATAAGGACAATGACTATTTGAGCGTCACAAAGACCATGACCCGTTTAGGTATGGTAGTGTTCCTGTTTATCTTCAATATTGGTATCTCGGCATTTGTCTTTCTGCTTACCGGCATGATGATTTTCTCGCAGGTGCTATTCATCATTTACGCCATGTTCCTGCCGATTAGTTTTATCCTCTCCATGATACCGACTTATGAGGGCATGGCAAAAAAGGCTCTTACGAAGCTGTTCAATACCATTATGATGAGAGCCGGAATCACACTGATTATTACCACAGCCTTTAGTATCTCGACTATGTTTTATTCCATTTCCTCCGGCTATCCGTTTTTCATGGTGGCATTTCTACAGATAGTCACCTTTGCCGGAATCTATTTTAAATTAGGTGACTTGATGGCAATGTTCAGCCTGCAATCTTCCGATACACAGCAAGTCAGCAGACGAATCATGCGACACCCGTATATGTTCCTCAACCGCAGGGCAAGACGCTTGGAGCGTAAAATCGGTAGGACAATGGCGGCTGGTGCGGCGGCTGCTTCTGCTTCTACGAAAAAGGCAGACAATACCAAACAGACAGGTAATACGCATACCAGAGCAAATCACAATACTTCTGCTTCTTCCAGTGGAGGTAACAGCAAGCCGCCAGCTCTGCCGGATTCCAAATCACAGAAGCCGCTTGCATTGCCGGACAAGAAAAGTCAGACGGATTCCTCACAGACCGTACATAGTTCACAAAGCAATACACAGGAATCACAGTCTACCTCAAAGCGTGGAATTGTGGATAAAAAATCGGTATCGAAACAGCCGCAGTCAGACAAAAAGAATCCGCAACGTCCGATTGTGGATAAGGAGCGACAAAGCAACGGATCAGCGACAAAGAGAGCTGCCCCGGTGTATGAGCGACCAGCCACAACGCCTGTTCCTGTAAAATCGGGTTCACAGGCGGCAGCTTTAAAGCCGGAGCAGAATGTCAAAGAGCGTCCTGTCACAGTGACAAAGGAGCAGCCGCAATCAAGCAAGAGTAAGGAGCCTGTGACAAAATCACAGGAGAATGTAAGAACACAGGTTGTCAGAGAATCCCGTCCGGCAGATAAACAGACCACAAATCAATCAACAATGAAGAAATCTACAAGTAAGAAAGGCGGCAAGAAATGAAGTTAAGGCATTTTGCTGTGTTCGGTGGGATTTTCACAGTGATTATCTGTCTGCTTCTGTTTCTGTTTATCGTGACCTCAGATGATGAAGAAAGTGGTTCTTCCAGTCTTGATTTTTCTGGACTGAACCTATCAGCGGAAGTATTGAAACATCAGTCTACGGTAGAAAAGTATGCAAAGGAATACAGAATCTCTGACTATGTGAACTATCTGCTTGCGATTATGCAGGTGGAATCCGGCGGCACTGGCACGACAGACGTTATGCAAGCCAGTGAATCTTTAGGATTACCGCTTAACTCCCTATCCGTGGAGGATTCCATCAAACAGGGGTGTAAATACTTCTCGGAGCTTTTGAAATCCGCAGAAGCAAAAGACTGTGACATCAACACAGTGGTACAGTCCTATAACTATGGCGGCGGCTTCATTGATTACGTTTCCAGTCATGGGAAAAAGTACACCTTTGAGTTGGCGGTCAGTTTCGCAAAGGACAAGTCCGGCGGTGTCAAAGTCACCTATAAGAATGACATTTCCATAAAAGAAAATGGCGGCTGGCGTTACAAGTACGGGAATATGTTCTATGTAAAATTAGTCAGCCAGTATTTGGCTGTGCCTAGTTTCAGTGACGCTACCGCACAGGCAATCTTCAATGAAGCGTTGAAGTATCAAGGCTGGAAGTATGTGTATGGCGGCAGCAATCCCAACACTTCTTTTGACTGTTCGGGATTGGTTCAGTGGTGCTACGGAAAGGCTGGTATCAGCTTACCCCGTACCGCACAGGCACAGTATGACGCTACGCAGCACATACCGCTGTCACAGGCAAAAGCTGGTGATTTGGTATTCTTCCACTCAACCTATAACGCTGGAACATACGTCACTCATGTAGGAATCTATGCTGGAAACAACAGAATGTATCATGCTGGCGACCCTATCGGATATGCAGATTTAACAAGCTCGTACTGGCAGCAACACTTGATTGGTGCCGGACGGGTGAAAACCAATTAGAAAGGAATGGTGCTATGCTATTTAAGAAAAAGGATAAGGAATCGAAACCAAAGAAAGAGAAAAAAGTGCCTGTGATGAAAGTCGGCACACACAAGAAAACCGTGATTGCCTTATGGCTGGTGCTGATTGCAAGCGTCAGCTTTGGGGTGTATAAGAATTTCACCGCCATTGATATGCACACGGTACATGAGAAAGAAGTCATTGAGCAACGTATCGTTGATACCAACAAGATAGAGAACTTTGTAAAAGCCTTTGCGAAGTCCTACTATTCTTGGAGCAATACGCAGGAATCCATTGAGAAACGAACCGCAGCCATCAACCAATATCTGACAAAGAGCTTGCAGGATTTGAATGTTGATACGGTACGACAGGATATACCCACAAGCTCTACGGTGACGGACGTTAAGATTTGGGAGGTTGAAGCGGCTGGAACGGACGACTTTACCGTTGTCTACTCGGTAGATCAGACGGTAACGGAGGGCGAAACTTCTATCGGTTACACTTCCGCTTATATGGTGGTGGTTCATGTAGATGGTGACGGAAACATGGTTATCACGCAGAATCCGACCATCAGCAGCATACCGACAAAATCCAGCTATGAACCAAAAGTCAAGGAATCAGACGGAACGGTGGACGCTGCCACTATGGAGGAAGTGACAGAGTTCTTGGAAACATTCTTTAAGCTCTATCCTACCGCAACAGAAAAAGAACTTGCCTACTATGTATCGGGGAATGTGCTGGAACCTGTAAACTGTGAGTATGTGTTCTCGGAGCTGGTAAATCCAATCTTCACACAGGACGGTGAACAAGTAAAAGTGTCTGTATCGGTAAAATATCTCGACCAAAGGACAAAGGCAACACAGATTTCACAGTTTGATTTGACGCTGGAAAAAGATAGTAACTGGAAGATTGTAAAATAGTATGATGAAAGACTTGCATTTCGTATATATGAATGAAGTGCAAGTCTTTTCATATAAATGAATGAATATTATTCATTGACTTTCGTTTCAATAGCTTGTATAATACAAAACTGAAAGGAGGCTTATATTTATGGACAATACAAAAGAAATGTCAAAAATAGCTTTTAACCAACAAGCACTTACTTATGATAAGGATATAAAAGGTCAACACGCCAGAACCCTTTATCCTTACATATTAAATATGCTAAAAGGTAGACATTTTTCTTCTATTTTAGATTTAGGGTGCGGTACAGGAGAACTTCTTTATCAAATACAACAAATATATCATTCAAAAGATTTAACAGGTATAGATATATCTGATAAAATGATTGATATGGCTAATAAAAAAAAGATTAACAATGCTCATTTTGTAATAGGTGATACAGAAGATTTACCCTTTAAGAATAATACATTTGATATTGTCATTTGTAATGATTCTTTTCATCATTATCCAGCACCAGAAAAAGTATTAGATGAAGCATACCGTGTTTTAAAAGACAGTGGCATAATTATTATTGGTGATTGCTGGCAACCATTATTTGCACGACAACTAATGAACATGTATATGAAGCACAGCAAGGAAGGTGATGTAAAGATATATTCAAAAAAAGAAATGATTCACCTTTTATTAAGGAAATTTCATAATGTTAATTGGGAGCGTATCGGAATTACTTCTTGTATGTCATTTGCGACTAAATAGATTGAGTGAATATCAGTCATTGACACTTTATTTTGTAAATGCTACTCTATAGAAAAGGAGGTTATTGTATGCGTATTTCCAAAGAACCAGAAGCAAGAAAGCAAGAAATATTAGAAACCGCTATGAAATTGTTTGCTGAAAAAGGATATGAAAAAACGTCCATATCTGATATTGCAAAAGAAATCGGAGTGGCACAAGGACTATGTTACCGCTATTTTCCATCAAAAGATATTCTTTTTCAAACAGCAGTCAATGAGTATGCAAATATATTAGTCGATAAATTAAAAACAAACATCAATATCGAACAGGATTCCATAAAGGATATTTTAAATCATATGGAAGTATTATCAGAAAGCACAAATGATACATATTATGATACATTCCATGATGAAAAAAATAAAACTTTTCACGACTTGCTCTCTTTAAGTATATGCAAAAAGTTAGTACCTGTCGTTGTAAAGCTGATAAAAAAAGCAAATGTAACAGGAGAACTTAATATTTCTGATGTAGAATCATATGCTAATTTTTGTGTATACGGTCAGCTTGGAATTTTGACAGATGATAATTTAACACCAGAAGAAAAAAACAGAAAGATAAAAGCAATTTTATTTGACTTATTCAAGCTATAATCTTTCCCCTGCTTTTACGGGCAGGGAAAATTTTTAAATAATAAATGAATGATATTCATTCAGTAAGGAGAATTATATGAACACAAAACTAGATTTTATAAACGGAAATACAAAAAAATGTTTGCTGGCAATGACACTACCTATGATTGTAGCCATGTTTTTAAATATGGCTTATAACTTGGTTGACAGTCTTTGGATTGGAAATTTACTCGGAGAATTAGCGTATGCTGCATTAACTAATTCTACACCTATCGTACTACTTTTGACTTCTGTTGCGATGGGAGCAACAAATGGAATTTCTATTTTGCTCTCGCAGGCAATAGGAGCTAGAAACGAACAAAAGAAAAAGAAAGTGATTTCTACGTCCTTTTGTATTGCAGTAATTTTTTCTTTGTTCATTACTTTTATTTTGGAATTGTTTTTGCCTGTTATATTAGCAGCATTAAATACGCCAGCGGAAACAATGAACATGGCAAGAGATTATTTATCAATTTACATTTTAGGTTACATAGCTGTATATCTTTACTTATATTTTACAGCGGTTCTTCGTAGTTTTGGAAATACAATATTTCAAGTGATTGCTATGCTTATATCGACAATTTTAAATATCGTTTTAGACCCTATTTTCATTCTTAAAATAGGATTTCATGGAGCTGCGATTGCGACATTACTCTCACAATCAATGTGTTTAATTTTTATGATTATTTATATTAAGAAACGAAATGTTTTTAAAATTTCATTTGCGGATTTTGATAAAAAAGAAATTATCCCACTAATAAAAAGTGCTGTACCATCTGTAATTCAGCAAAGTATTCCGGCAATTAGTACCACTTTTTTAACTTCGCTTGTCAGCACTTATAGTATTTCTGCCATTGCAGCATATGGCATTACAGGAAAATTAGAAACAATATTATTTTATCCTGCAATGGCATTTAATATGGTTTTGACTTCCATTGTTGGACAATGTATTGGTGCAAAAAGAGTTGACAGAGCAAAAAACTATTTAAAATTATCCTTGAAATATGGGATTACGGTTTTATTTATACTTTCAATTCTGATTATTATTTTTTCAAAACAATTAGCAGGCTTATTTGTTTCAAGCGACCCTGTAGCACAGATTGTAGAAGAATATTTCATTATTATTAGTATTGGATATGTATTAAATACCGTAACAAATTGTTATTTAGGCTGCTTGAATGGAATGGGAAAACCTACAAAGAGTATGATTTTGATGATTTTCTATTATTTAGTTGTTCGCATACCTTTAGCTTATGTTTTTTCATATATCGGACTTGGTTTAAATGGTATATGGATTGCAGTTTTGATTAGCCATATAATCGCTTGTATTACAGCTATTTTAACTGGTACACACTCATTTAAGAAGAATATAAAAATGGAGGGTTAATTTCCCTCCACTTCCTTAGACTTGATGATTCCGTCAGCAACACTTTCCATGATAACTAAATCCTTATCGGAAAGGTTGTCAAGTTGCTTTTCCAACTGTCGTCTTCTGGTACTTTTATCCAGATCAGACACAGGCAGGAAAAATTCATCAACGGAAATATTGAGTAATGATACAAGGTCATAGAATACCTGTAAACTTGGGTGCTGCCCTTTATTTTCAATATTTGTTAGATAACGTGGGTCAATTTCAATCATTGTTCCCACTTGTTCACGGGTTAAACCCTGTTTCATACGAGCTTCTTTGATGGCAAGACCAAAGGCTCTAAAATCGTACTTATCTTCCTTTTTACGCATATGTAATCACCTCACTATATTCTACAGTTCCTGTTGATTTTCTGACAGGTACAGAAAAACGTATAGCATGGTTTGATAGTTCCTATTATGCGTATAAAAGCAAAAAGGTACTGCCCTGCGGTAAATAAAAAAACCGTTATTAACAGTACCATTTTTGCGTGTCAAAAAATATCTTTACTTAAATGGCGGTTTGGAAAGCCGCCTTTTTCTTTTTCCAACAATGAAAAATAGCATATTGGTTTTGTTTGGCGGCTCTGGGAGGTAGCCGCATTGAAAGACCTGTATAATCGACAATCTTCAACATATCTGTTATTGTCAAAAAAATCTTAGCTTTCAAAGCGGCACAATATACTCTTGAATGTGGTTTTTTACATTACATAGCAGGAACAATTTTAAAAGCACAAGAACAGCATTTCTTTTATGCTCTTGTGCTTTTTTGCTGCTTAAAAAAATTTTTCAAAATCTTTTCTGAAAACGCAACAAATAGCTGCTGCGTGGGTAGCTACTGTGCGGAAAGGGGGATAGAGGGAAAACACCCTCATCTACTCTCACGCAGAAAGGAGGTGAATCAGCATGAAGTCATCTTCTTTCCAACAGGCTATTCAAGCACAGTTTGATTGCCTTACAAAGAAAGTCATTAAAAGAGCAGCAATGAAGTATAACCGTGATATTTCAAGACGCTTGAAACATGAAGTTCCGTTTTCTGAAATTTCAGATTTGGAATTGAACAAAGCAGGCGTTTATGACAAGTATTCCAGCGATTATACAGCGTTCAATGTTCTTGGCATGGAAGTACAAGTATCTGACGACCAGTTAAGCAAAGCACTCAAATGTTTGCCAGAGAGAAAACGCAATATCATTTTGTTGTCATACTTTATGGATATGTCTGACGCAGAAATCGGAGAGCTTATGAACGTGGTACGCACTACTGTTTACCGTCACAGGACAAGCACTCTGGAAGAATTACGAAAAATGATGGAGGAGGAATAAGCATGGACAAAGACCAAAAACATATACCGTTTGCTGTGATTGTGGCGGCTACGAATGGTGATGAAACTGCAATACAGGAAATCTTGAATTTCTATGACGGGTACATATCAAAGTTGAGCTTACGCAAATTGTATGACGAATACGGTAACGTCTACATGGTAGTGGATTCTGAATTAAAAGGCAGAATACAGGCAGCAGTCATGGATATGATTGCAAACTTTGAGATAGTCGTAATCTAATCATTCAGACGGGCGGAGCATTTTCCCCTTTCCTCTGCTCCGCTTGTCAATCTATGAAAGTCCATTATCTAGGTAGTGGATTTTCATAGACTGGCAAATACAGTCGGTAGTTCTTTGACAACTGAATAAAGCAGTCAGATACGTTTGATATGCAGCGAGCCAGCGGAAATTGTACGCCATGACCTAAAAAAGCGAGCGATTCATGCAATGATCCGAGAGCGACTTGTGGAATGGTCGTTCTGCCATGACCTGTATATCTGAATAATGATACACTCGCATGGTGCGGTTCTGCTCATAGGAATGAGAATGGTGAAAGTCCAGTGGAGCTTCCAAAGCCATCTGACTGCTTCGGAAACACACAGTAAAGGAGGTGCATAAGGCAAAAATTTTGCAGTCTGTATGTCAGATATAAGCTGCTGATAATCTATCTCTGATATGGTATACTTTTAACTATGATTAGGAAGAAATGCTGTATTAAAAGGGGTAGAAAGTGATATGAAGATATTGTATGTTACAGATTTACACGGAGATAAAAAGAAGTACAGAAAGATTCTGGACGTAGCCATTGAAAAGGAAATCAAAGTCATTGTAAATGGCGGGGATATGTTACCAAAACAATGTGACCGCCACAGTGAGCAATCGTTTTTTATCAATGGATTCCTTGATGAATATTTTGAGGAACTGAAAAAGCAGGACATCACATACCTTGCCATGCTTGGAAATGATGATTTACTGGCAGCAGATGAAATGTTCGACAATCTCTGCAACAGATTTGAAAATGTCTGCAATATGGCTGGCAGGAAAGTTTCTGTCAATGGGTATGAATTTATTGGCATGAACTATATTTTAGACCACCCGTTTGGCTGTAAGGACAGGGTTGTTACGGAAACACATTATATTCCGCAGCGTCAGTTAAGTCCTGTAGCTGGAATCTCCAATGCGATAGATTATGACAGGATTTACAACTGGCTGGAATATTCCAGAACAGAATTACCGCATATGTGTGATGTGCTGAAGAAACTTCCATTGCCGGACGATATGCAGAAAACCGTCTACATTATGCACATGCCGCCTGCAGGATTGAGGTTAGGACAGTTGCGCTATCAAGATTTGGATATAGGCTCTGTTGATATTTACGAATTTCTGAAAGAAAAACAACCGCTTCTCTCTCTGCATGGACATATACATGAAAGTCCTGATACAGAAAAAGGAAAGTGGATAAACCAGATTTATCAGACAACCTGTATTCAGACAGGACAGACGGAACTTAATGACAGCCATATGGTTTATGCGGAGATTGATTTGCAGGAAAATAAATATGAACGCAAAGTAATCAGTGCGGATTAGCAGAAAGACACCAGAAATGGTGTTTTTTTGTTGGAAGAAATGAGGTGAGATTATAGGAAAAACAGTACAGTCCAATACGGTAAAAATAGGAAATACAACCTTTTATGTAACGTCAGTGTTCTCCGGAACAGTGGATTTGCAGCATTTGATTAAAAGGCTGATTCAAAAGGAAATCGAGCAGGAAAACAATGGATATTAAATTCAAAACAGTGTAATAAGCGGCTGAAAAAAATCATGTAGCGTGGTATAATATTAACAGGATATAAGTTGTTTGTTTGCTGTTGGAAAGGAGTAAAAATGACAAAACAGCAAGCAAGATTAAGAGTTAGATTATACGCACGTTTATCCAAAGATGATGGCGACGCTGATAAGGAAAGCAATAGTATCACTAATCAGTTACAAATGCTCCGATATTATTCAAAAGAAAAAGGATTTGAAATCATTGACGAGTATGTAGATGATGGTTATTCCGGCACTACATTTAACAGACCGGATTTGAACCGCATGATTGAGGACGCTATGGAAGATACACAGCCTAGTGGAATCATGGTAAAGGATATGTCAAGGTTTGGACGCAACAATGCCATGTTCATGTATTACGTGGAAGAAATCTTCCCGAACAATGACATTCTCTTTATCGCACTGAATGATGATGTTGATACAAGATATGAGGATAACGAGATGATGCCATTCAAATCTATTATGAATGAGTATTATGCACGTGATACCTCAAAGAAAATCCGAAGCGTCAAGAAAACAACTGCTTTAAGTGGCGGGTTCTGCGGTTCATTCGCTCCGTATGGTTATAGGGTTGACCCGAACAATAAGCGTAAACTACTGATAGACCCGGAAACAGCGCCTATCGTCAAGCGTATTTTTGAAATGTCGAAACAGGGAAACAGTGTTCATCAGATAGCAAGAACATTGTGTGAAGAAAAGATTTTGATTCCGAGAGCCTACAGAGCAATGAAGAATGGCACGCTGGAAACAAGCACAGGGTTCCGATTCCCTACCGACTGGGTTGGAAAAAATGTTAAGATGATTTTGGAAAATCAAGTGTATCTCGGTCATATGGTATCGCACAAGACACAGACAAAATCATTCAAGAACAGAAAACTGGTAGCGGTTCCTAAGGAAGATTGGATTGTTGTAAAAAACACCCATGAAGCTATCATTGATGAAGAAACCTTTGAACTGGTACAGAAATTCATCAGTGTAAAGAAAAGACCAAATAAGACTGGACGACCAAATATGTTTGTGGGGCTTGTAAAATGCCCGGACTGTGGACGCAATATGGCGTTCTCCAATCTAAACGGGAGAGAGCCGAGATTTCGTTGCAGGACATATGCCAGAAACAGCAACCTCTGCACAACTCATGCAATTTCCTATGACGCATTAGTGAAGATTGTCATGGACGACATTCAAAAGCATATCAAGAATATGGAAACATTAGGCGACCAGTTCATTGAAGAAATGAGGGTGTTGAGTGAATCCGGCGGCGGTAAGAAAATCAAGCAGTTTAAACAGGAATTGGAACTGGCAGAAAAGCGTATTGCTGAAATTGACAGTATCATAATGAAGCTGTTTGAGCAGAATGTAGCAGGAAAGATTTCTGATGGACGTTTTGAGAAAATGTCTGTAACTTATGAAAATGAGCAGAGAGAACTTGAAGAAAGGCGTAAGGCATTAAAAGAGAAAATCGAAGCCGAGGACTACAAGACGAAAAATACAAACCAATTTTTAGAAACCATACGCAAGTATGAAAACGTAACAGAGTTAAACCGTTCTATGCTGGTTGAACTGATTGATAGTATATATGTGTATCAAGCAGAGGGAACCGGCAAAGAACGTACTCAAAAAGTGGAAATCAATTATAGATTTCTTTGTGAGTCCCAATGTGGTATTGCATGATGGGAATGGGCGGATGAGTCGATTATTAACACTATTACTTTTGTATAAAAATGATTATGTTATTGGAAAATACATAAGTATTGAAAAGGAAATTGCAGATATGAAGGAATCATATTATCAAGCATTGTTTTTATCGGATGATAGGTAGCGTATTGCTGAAAATGCTCCTAAGCCATTTATTAAATATATGTTGGGTATTATTTTCAAACGTTATCGCGAATTCGAACAATGTCTTACGATAAGTGAAAAAAGTGGAGCTAAAAGCACAGCGTATGATATTGTTAAAAATTTTGCTTTAGATACAATAGGTACATTTACAAAAAGAGATGTGATGGGATCATGTCCAAGTTTAGAAAGTTCTTCTGTTGAATTAGCATTAAAGAAATTAGTAGAAGATAAAACAATAAAACGGATAGGAAAAGGACGTGCTTCTAAATATGTTCGTTTTGATGCATACTAAAATAAAAGTTATATATAAAAAAACGGTTATTTTTGAAGTAACCGTTTTTTATAAGACTGCTATTTTAATTTTACTATTTCATCTTGATCTAAATATTCTTCGATATAACCACAATTTTCACAAATATAAAATGTGATCAAAGCACTCTTGTTTTTAGTGAAAAAATGAGCAGCTTGTGCAATATTTCCGGCAGCATTAGAGTGAAATGTATCTTT
>OLSJ01001117.1_pt1 | contig 17748 bp, 6 predicted proteins | sample 1672151 | NCBI WGS metagenome assembly OLSJ01 (sample SAMEA3136653, study PRJEB25190) | human gut metagenome | biome: human gut; feature: human-associated habitat; material: faeces | place: Austria | collected 2013 | reverse complement strand
AATTTGCCGTTTTGTGATTCTTATGCTGCCTCTTTACAAAGAGGACATTCTAATATTTCCATAATCTTTAAACCTCCATAATATAGTTTTGAAAGTAGGTGTATTTAATGGATAAAAACATTTTTGATAGATTAGTTCCTGAATATATTCAAAATCTAAGCTCAAACGAAATTACAGATTTACTTATAGAAATCAGTGATATTGGCAGAACAAAATTTATCAGTAATTACCCAAAAGAAATTGCTAATCAACTCCCAGGATATGACTTATACGAATAATCTTTTTCGGTTGTATTCAATGCAGTCGAGATTGTTAACTTTCCTATAGTATTATGCAAAGTGTTGGTGCACAGAAAGGAGAACTGCTGTGACAGTTCTCCTTCTATTAAAAATTTTAAAAAGAGAAATACATATGACGAAGTAATTAAATGATAAAGTAGAACATTATTAGCGATTAGTCAACTTTTTTATTCTTGTATTGTCTTTTCATCATTCCGGTGATAAATTTGACTTTCTCATCAGATAATTCTGGATGGTTGCAAATTTGATCAACGGTATGATTTTTCGAGTTATAATATAGACCAGCTAATATTACAACAAGTAAAAGACTACCAAGAGATATTATTATTCCAGTATTCATATTCTTCTTTTCACCCCCTTCCCTTATAAATTTCTTTATTGGGGAAGTGTATTGCCCAGAACGGGCAGATTCTTCGTCCGCATCAACAATACAGAATGTATGCCAACACTTCTGCATGATCAAAAGAAATGATCAAGTATATTATCGTGCAGCGAGTTATAATGCAGCACCTATAACCATAATATACCTAGTAGTATAATAACAATATTCGACAACTTTGTATATACAGAATATTAGTTTATTATAATCAAAACTTAGCTCCACATTGTCCACACTGATCAGTTTTACCCAAATGAGGACATAGAAAACAACGATTCAATTCTAATACTATTTTTTCTAAATCATCTATATTGATAATAAGAGAGAATTCTCCTTCGTAACCTTTTTGAGTACTTACATCTTCAAACTTTATCTTTTGTATTTCAGTACTTTTATTATGCGTTAAAGGATAAATTGTTAAGCGTCTATGGCAAACAGCATTTCTTAAATGCCTTATTACATTTCTTTCACAATTATTTTCTTTGTATGTGTTTTCATAGTTCTCGTCATACGTCTTATTAGTAAGTTTTTTTAATGTAGACGTATGTGTAAAATCATTGTTTTTACGTGATAAAAAATTAAAATACTTCTCTTTTGGGAAAACAAGTAATCCCAAAAAAGAATTAATTAATTGAGTAATCTCATAACATTTTTGATATTCAAATTCATTGGCAAACATAATTTTTTTTAAACAAGAAATCTCTTTATTTTTATTATGTCCAGCTAATTTTTGAATCATAAAATAATTCATTTGTGTCCTACATATGAACTCTTTAACATAATCATCATCTTTAAAATTACTCATAAACTATCACCAAGTGTATCCACAAGAGTTACACTTAAAGCTCTTATTGATTTTCTTACTGAATAGTCCCAACATCCCTACTGATACCATACGTTCTCCTGTAGAGATTTTACGAATATTGGTGGAACCACAGGTTGGACACTTAGGCCCAGTAGAGAATTTCTGAGCATTCTGTTTGGCATACCATTGGTCCATTTCTTTGTTTCGTTGCTCTACTCCTTCAGGGGATTCCCAGTATTTTCTTTTTTCGACAGCTGCTTTGGTAACATCAGAGTCTAGCTTGCCATAGAAATATTTCTCTCGGAGCATTTCATCAGATTCTTCTATACTAGGATAGTCGCCATTATGTGCTTCTTTGTATTCTTTTGTCACTTCTGCATCTGCAATTTCTGAATCAATATTGGCAGCTATAAAAACTCCATCGTCACATTGCCAACATCTACTTCCAATTTCTTGATTGCAACCTACGTTTCCACATTTATTACAAAATATAAGTTTTCCCATAAATTTTCACCTTCTATATAGTTTTTAAGATGAACTATATTATATCACAGTATCTGGTTTTTGAAAAGAATGACCAAGGTGGAATTTTACCAGAAACACGTTGGGACAGAAGAACAAGATTGTACAATGAAGGCCGTGCGGAAGCGGTGTCAAATTGGAATAGATACCAAGAAGATGAAAAAGTATTAACAAATCTTAATAAAAAGCTTCAAGAAAATGGTCAAACTATTACCGATAACGCAGAAAGACAGAAAATTGCTGATAAAGTTCTAAAAAATGCCAGTGAAAGAGCGAAAGATTATGGTAACCAAATTGTAGCGAATACGAAAACTCTTAGTGATTTTAAGAAAGAAAATGAAGTAGAAAACCCCAATAAGCAAGTCAAACCTAAATTTACTGATGGACTTAAAAGTTTTGCTTCTTCTGCGCTTTCATCAATTGGTAATGCTGTTATTTCTGCCGGTACAGCAATGATTGCACAGCAATTAATCTCATGGGGACTTCAAGGTATTGATGCGATTGTTCATTATGATGATAATATTATTGCTAAAGGTCAAGAAGCGAAAGAATCCATTCAATCCCAAACTAAAGCCTATGAAGACCAGAAAGCATCTCTTGGAGAACTTACTTCTAAATACACAGAATTATCTAAAGGCGTAAAAATATCTGGTAATTCTATTAAAAATATTAGTCTTACAGATGATGAATATAAGGATTTCTTAGATACGAGTAATCAGATTGCTGCCGCTGCTCCTAGTCTCACACGTTCATGGGATTCTCAAGGCAATGCTATTCTTAATGCAGGAACTAATGCTGAGGATTTAAACACTCAGGTTAATGATTATCTAAAGCTACAGAGGAATCTTACTTATTATGATACAAAGAAAAATATTAGTGATCAGTATAAAGGGTATGAGACTGCTTTAGGAAAGAATAAGGGCAAACAAGACGAATACAAAAATGCATATGATGCAGCGAAATATAAAGTTGATTCTGTACAAAAATTTTCCGATATGCTTAAAAAGCATACAAAAGGAGAAGATACCATCACCTATACACTGGATCAAACTGCATATGATGCACTTGGTAATACATTTGGAAAAGCAATAAAAGGTTATAAGCAATCTGCGGATGGTCAAAAGATAACTCTTGAATTTGATGGTAAACAGTTAGATTTTCTTAATAGTGAAGCTGCCAGTGTTTTAAACTCAGATAATAGCGAACTTCAAGAAGCTCATACTAATTTAGTTAATACTCAAGAATCTATAGATGCCTCTAAAAGAGAAATGGTTTCTTCTATCAAATCAATGGCAAGTACTATTGATTCTTTTGATAGCTGGGACGATCAAGATAAAGCATCAGAATTTCAATCACAGTTGAACAGTATGCTTAGTTCTTCAGACGGCACAAGATTGTTAGATAATTTTGAGCAGTCTGGTAAAGACATGGATACATGGCTCCGTAACAATGTAGTCAACCCTATGGCTACTGCTACTCCAGATCAACAAAAGCTTTGGTCTCAACTGTTTGAAATGGAACCTAAAGACCAGGAAACTGTAAGAGAATTTGCTGCAAGAAGAGATGATGTCCTTGAGTCTATAGCAGATATTTCTCAAAGTGACTTCTGGACTAAAGGTACTTTAGCCGAAGCTTTTGGTTTTGCTCATACTGAATATGATGACAATGATAAAGCTTATACTGTTTGGGAGAATCAAGATAGTCTTAATAGGGTTAGAGATGCTCTGAAAGGAGCAAAGGCTAGTAAAACTAAAGGCGATGCCGAAAAAGTAAGAGAAGATCTAAAAAATGCTACACAAGATGAACTTGAAATAGCTGTACAGGTTATCACTGATAATAAAGATTTAGGTTCAATTGATGATTTTTATACGGCATTCGAAAAGGCTAAACAAGCAGCTAAAGATATGAGTGATCAGGCAGCCGTTTCTTTAGATTCAATGGAAACGAAAGTATCAACTGCTAAGTCTACTCTTTCTTCTATGGGAACTATTCTTACAGAGACTACTTCTGCAGGTGGAATTTCTAAAGACAATGTTAAGATCCTTTCTACTGCTTTCAAAGATGTGAAAGATCCTCGTGGCATTGAGCAAAATGTTAATGATTTATTCACCACTACTTCTGATGGTATCAAACTAAACATAGATGCTTTGAAAACCTTTACAGAATATCAGGCTGAAGCCACTGATGGAGATTTCGAAAAGGGTATTAAGTTACAGACTAAAGCTATTGCCGAGCAAGCAGAAGAAACAGATAAAGCTTGGAAAGCTATTGCTAAAGCCGATGACAAGGAAGCAGCTAGAGCAACTTATAACGCAGAAAAAGATAAATTAAAAGATGCTAGAGATGAATATTTATCTTATATGCAATCTCAGTCTGAATGGCAAGCAACTAAGAAACAGCAACAGGAACTTCTTTCCTATTATTCTCAGTGGCAACGTGCCCAGAGTACGGAGAATGCCGGAGATAAATATAATAACATTGTTGCCGGACTAAAAAATGCTAAAGATGCATATGATAAAGGTCTTGTAGGTACAGATGATTTTAAATCATTTGCCGCTCTTATTTCTCCTACAGGTTCAGATGATAGAGCAAACTTTGCAGAGAACTATGGTAAAGCTGTGAGATACCTCACAGAAGATAAGACAGGTGTTAATAATTTCTTAGCTGATCTTAAATCTAAGGGTATGGCATCTTATGATGATGCAAGTAAAAGATGGTCATTTGACATAGATGATATGAGTAAAGCCGCTCGATCAATGGGAATCAGCAAAGAATTCATGAGTGCTAACTTCGGTCGTCTTCGTGATTATGGCATTGATAATAACTTTATATCATCTATAGAGGAAGGTATAGACAGAACTCAAGAACTTACTTCTGCCCTTTCAGATGAACAGAAACGACTCGAAGAACTGAAAAATACAGATAGTACTAACACTACTGCTATTTCTGCTTCTGAGGATAAAGTTAATAAATATAAACAGGATTTAAAAGAAACCTATGATAACATGGAGTCTTATTCAGAAGATGCTGCTCAAAATGCTATTGATAATTTCAATTCATCTGCCATGGGAGCGCAAGCCTACGAAGAAGAGATAAAAAGAGTTCAAAAAAATGATCAATTGACAAATGATCAGCGAAATGCAGCTATTAATCAATTAAAAGCTAAACAAGAAGAGCTGGCTGCTTCTGCCGGTACAACTGTTGAAGCTCTTTTAGGAACAGATGTATCTTCATTAATGGATGGTATCATAACAGATTCTGCTTCTGTTACTACAGCTCTTGATGGTATCAATAAAGCATATGAAGAACAGAACACAGATGTTACTTCTTTAGTAGACACTCTTGGAAAATATACTTCTGAACAGTTAGAAGGTATAGATTTCAATGATGGTAAATGGGACACTGAATTAGGTGATGCAGAAAAAGCTGTTGAATCTTTATGTGAAAAACTCGGTTTAACTAAAGACCAAGCTCGTTCTGTTATTGAGGCTTTAAAAGAAGCTGGTAAATTAAAAGATTCTGAGGAAAGTAGTGATTCCTCTAAAGAAACTACTAAGGGGTCTTGGGAGAAACCACAGACTGCTGAACAGATGGGATTCGGTGATGATCCTGACAGAGCTGCTGAATATACACATTCATTGGAAGCTCTTACTGCTGCCCATAAAGAAAATGATGCCGCTACTGAAAAGTCATTTGAAACCCTTTCTAAATATAATCGTACACAATTAGAGGGCATCAAATTAAATGATGGTGCTTATAATGTTGAGGGTATAGAACAGGCTGAAGATGCCATACAACAGTTAGCAGATAAGACTCAGTTGTCTAAAGATCAGATTCTTACTGCTCTTGAAGGTCTTGGTGTTTTGAAAGTTAATGCTCCTACTATGGATGCGACAAAAGGTTTGGAAGATTTAGTTTCTGAGGCTAAAGATGCACAGGACGAATTGTCTGACCTTACTGGCAAAACATACACATTTGATTTTGATACTACTGATTTAGATACTGCTCATAAACAGGTAGCTGACCTGCAGGAAGAAGTAAATAAATATAGAGATCGTGATGGCAAATTCCATTCAGAGTATACTGGCGGAGAACAAGTGCAATCAATGTACAAAGCCGCTATTGCTCAAGAACAGAATGCTGAATATAGTTCTTCTGCTATTGGGCAGTCTAGTTTATCATCAGATGTCGTACAAGCTGCTCAAGATTTCATGCAAGCTAAGAATGAAATGGATCAGCAAACACAACTTTATCAGAATGGTATGGACAACACCCTTGATCAGGCTACTCAAGATGCCAATGCAGCTTTTGAAACCTTACAACAGGCTCAGACTGATTCAGGTATCAAATTAGTAGATACAGACAATATTCAAACTGCCGAAGATCAGTTATTACAATTATCCAATGAGGATATTAGTGATAAAATCAAAATAGATGTTGATACAACTTCTGTTGATGACGCTCTTGCCGATGTACAAGCACTTGCAGCAGACGGAAAAATGGGAAGTATTGACTTAGATTTTGATGTTAATACGATGTCTATTGATGATATAGATTCTAAGATAGAAGAATTGACAAATCAACAGAAAGTATTAACTATTCTAGGAGATGTTGAGGGAGCAGATAAAGTACAAGCTCTTATTGATGCCTTGCAGCAAGTACATGACAAACAAGTTGAAGTTGTTGCACAGACCCAAGGTGCAGATTTAGTAGACCAACTCCAGTCACGAATAGCTGAATTGCAAGATAAAAATGTATCTATTGATGCAATTGTTCAAGATGATAAAGTTCAAAGTCTTATAAGTGAAATTGCTGCTCTTCCACCAGAAGTACAGATTGCTATTGGCGTAGATGAAAGTAATGTAGGAAATGCAGAAGCTATCAAAGCTCAGATTGAATCCGATCCTGCAAGTGTTAATGTAAATTATACCAAAGGTGATCAGGAACCTGCTGAAGATCAAAAAGCTGATGTAAATTATACATTAGGATCTCAAGATCCTCCAAATGATAAGACTGCAAAAGTAACTTATACTTTAGGTTATCAAGCTCCACCTTCGGACAAAGTAGCACATGTTACGTATATAGGTGGTAAAGCTTCTGGCACTATGACCTCAATTGCTCACGCTTCCGGCACAGCTTATAATGTTCTTAATATGAAACCTCTCTCTTCTGCTCATGCAAAAGGAGAAGTAGCACTTAAACATGATGAGCAAGCCCTTGTTAATGAGGTAGGCATCAACGGTCATTCTGAATCTATAGTGCGTGATGGTGTATGGTCGCTTATTCCTGGTGGCGCTCATATTGAGAATTTGAAAAAAGGTGACATCATCTTTTCAGCTACTCAAACAGAGGATTTATTAAAGCATGGTGCTACACATGGTCATGCTAGAGCATATGCACAAGGCACTGCTTCCGGTGTAACCCTTGCTCCTGCATATGCAGACGGTACATCAGAATTAGATGATACAATTAAAAAAGTAAGTACTCAAGCTAAAGACTGGATAGAAACTGCTCTTGATCGTTTAGAGAGAATCGTTGAAAAGTATCAAGATATCGCTGAAAGCGATTATAGTAATTATAAGTCTTCTGAGAAGAATTATAATAAAGCACTTAAAAATCTGAATAAACAATTACAGACACAAAAAGATTCCAGAGCAAAATACGTAGCTAAAGCAAATGAAGTTGCTTCTGCTGTTGGTTTATCTGATGAACTGAAAAAGAAAGTCCAGAATGGTACAATCAATATTGAAAGTTTATCCGAAGATGATAAGAAACGTGTTGACGCATATCAGGAATGGTATGAAAAAATCTTGGATTGTGACAAAGCGATTCGTGAACTCACTAAGTCACAGAAAGATTTAGCTAAAGCAAAGGTCGAACGTGTTATTGAAGCTTATGACACCGTCATAGGTAAACGTGAGAATAAAGCTGACTATTACAAAGCTAAACAGGAATTGAGAATCTCACAAGGGTATAATCAGAAACCTGGTTCTAAATATGAAAAATACATGAAAAAGGAACTCTATTATACCAATGAACAGAAACGTCTTACTGATAAAGAAATAAAAGAATATAAAGGTAGGATGAAAGAATATCTTAAGGTAAATGGACATAAAACTGTCGATCCAGAATACCAAAAGATGAAGAAACAGCTTTATAGTCTCCAGACAGAGGCTGTTAAGTTAGAAAATGAAGCTGCTGAATTAGTTCAGGCTTTACAAGATAATCGTGAACAGATAAAACAATGGGCTGTTGACCGCTGGGAGCGTGCAGGTTCCAAGCAGGATGCAGTAATTGATTACGCAAAAGCAAATGATAATCCTGAGTATCAGATTAACGAAAAGATTTATCAGGAGCGCATTAAATCTAATGCGAGACAGATTAATGCACTTCAAAAGCTTCGTGCAGAAAAAGCCGAATACTATGATATTCATTTTTCTTCTATGAACAATGAAGAAGCTCAGAAGTATCTTGATTCTATAGCACAGATTGACGAACAAATTTTAAAAATCGGCAGTGATATAGAAAATCTGAAAAATGAAATCATGGAGCTTCGTTGGAAACCATTTGATGATGCACAAGATAAACTATCAAATGTTATCACTGAATATCAGACTATGCAAAAACTTCTCGGTGACGCTGAAAGTTTTTACAATGATGATGGTTCATTTACTACAAATGGATTAACTAACATTTTATTAACTCAAGAATCTATAGATGCGACAAAACAGAAGATTGCTAACTATAGGGAAGGTCTTAATAAGCTTGAAGAACAATATAAAAATGGTTGTTACAGCTTAGACGAATACAATGAGAAAAGCAAACAACTTCTTGATGGTATTCAACAAGAATCTACTGCTCTTTCTGAACTGAAACAGAATATGCTTGATATGTATGAGACTCAAATTAAGAAAGAGAATGATTTACTTCAGGAAAATATTGATAAGCGTAAAGACGCTCTTTCTGCTAAAGAGAAATATTACGATTATGACAAAACTTTAAAAAAGAAGTCTAAAGATATTAATACTCTTAAATCCCAGATAGCTGCCCTTGAAGGAACCAGTAATGCTGCCGCCAAAGCTCGTCTTGAGAAATTACGTGCAGAACTTGCAGATGCCGAAGATGATATGGCAGATACCATGCATCAACACGAAGTTGATATGAAAAATACCGGCTATGAGAATTTCTCTAATGAAGCGAATAAAGCTCTTGATAATACACTTGATGCAGTAAAGAAAAATTCTTCGTTTCAGGAAGCTATTATTAGTGGAATGCTTACCAATGTAACCACTAATTATGATAACACATATAAACATTTACATACTGTGATGGATCAGTATGGTGTTAAGGTGTCTAGCACATTTGATACTATGATAGGTAAGTCTGCTGATTTCAATACAAGTTTGATTCAACAGATAAAAGCATTAGAAACCATTTCTAATATGAAAGTTACTCTTCCATATGGAACAAGCAATGGACAAGGTGGCTCTACAAGTGGTAACAATACATATACTAATGCTGAGAATGGTATTCACAATACATTTAATAGTAATAAAGACTCCACCAGTGCTGGAAATGAAACTCCAGGTACAGTTAATGGAAAAAGTTATAGTTTTTCATTAAACAAATCAGAAATATTCTTGACACCAAATGAATCTTATAAATTGAAAGTTACATGGTCTCCTACCGCACCTTTACATTCAGATATTAAATGGTCTAGTGATAAAACTGATGTTGCAAAAGTTTCATCGTCTGGTAAGGTTACGGCTACAAAAGGGGTACAAACTTCTAAAGGTGGCGGAGTGACAGGAATCCTAGTCGGTGGACTGGAAAAAACATTTAAGGCTACTATTACAGCTAAAAGTGATTTTGGGAGCAAAACTTGTGTTGTACATGTAATGCCAGATGCGCATTACGACGCAATTGAAGAATATGCAAATAAAAATGGATTGGCTATGACCAATGATAAAATGCAGGCAGCTCTCGAATATGCTTATCGAAATGGTGGAAACCATGCTGATAAAGCAAACATAGCAGTTGAGGGATTCAAAAAAGCTTATTTGAATGATAAACCAACATATTTAAAGAGTTGGTTTAATACTCTTCAAAACCGTCCAGATGGTGCAACAGACGTTCCTGCCGGAGTGAGTCCTTTAATAGGATATTTTAATGCTAAAGGTAAGAAAGTCGGACCAAAAGAAATGCAGCAGCTTGCAGATATTCTTGAAATTAGTACTCCAGGTGTTAAAAAATATGATTCATGGGGCTCTGCTTTAAAAAATCAGATACTTCAAAAGTATAAATCATATGGTTTTGCTACTGGTGGAATAATAAATAAACTAATACCTGCTGATATGAGTACTCTTTTAGGTAAAGCTATTATTAGTAATGGAGATCAGGGATTCATTGGTGCAAAAGTTGGCGAATCAGTAATGACCGAGGAATTTACTCGTCTGCTCAAGCCTTCTATTGCTGCAATGAATAACTTTACCAATATGTTTAACCCGGTTACTCCTACTGCCACAAATAATGATTATACTATCAACAACGAAGTGAATATTAATGTTGCAAATATGAGTAATGATTTAGACATCCAAGATGTCGCAAACAAAGTTTCTACAATTATTAACAAAAATATGACTAGAGACTGGAGAAAGCTTAGATGATAAAAGGACTGCTTCGGCAGTTCTTTTATTGTATGAAATTATAAAATGAAAGAGGTGAATAAATGTTACAATTTGAATTTGATGGACATAATTCTAGTGAATACGGGATTATAATGACTGGAATCACAGACAATGATAATCTTGAAAGTAGATCTTTACAGTTAGGAGAAAAGAATAGATATAGAGCAAGAGAAAATCATTTCGGAACAGTGTACGGTGATAATTATAGCTTTACACTCAGTATCATGAAAAATCCTTGTCACAATACAAATGTGACACCTGAATTATCTAATGGAATCATTACATATCCAGAAAAATGTACTCCTATATTGAAAAATGGTATTATTACTTTCCCATTGGAGTACATTCCAGATGTTAAATTAGGTGTTATACAGATGAATGATACTGATTACCTTTCTTCAAGTAATATCCGTATTATTAATGGCTGGTTAACTTCTCCACAAACACCAAAATTATTTAAGATAATTGGTGGTGACTACTTTTACGAAGATATAGAGTTCTTTGCTACATTCACAGAAATTACTACTGATCATGTTGTGTTCCCATATGAAATGAATTTTACAGTCACTTGCGACAGTCCATATGGTTACACTCCTGAGATTACGCATAATATCACCTCTTCTTCTACTCTTCCAAAAACTTATATAATTAACAACACTTCTGACTGTCATGAAGATTACATCTATCCTCTTATTAAAATTTCCCCTAAAAGCCATGGCACTATTACAATCCAAAATGTAACAGACAATAACGGAACAATGAAAATAAATGCTTTAAAAGATGATGACTTTTATATTGATTGCCAGCATTTAAAAATATATGACATTACTAATTCAATTATAAGTTTTGAAGATTTGGGTGTAAAAGATATAGATAATATATACTGGCTTAGATTGGCTTACGGTGAAAATGAATTAAGATTCACTGGTGATGCTACATTTGAGCTTATTTATAGAGAACCAAGAAAGGTGGGTGCGTTTGGGTGAAAATAAATCATAAGTATGATATTTATGGACGTACTGAGCCTTCTATTATTTATTTAGCTAAACCTGGCAAAAGATTATATTGTGCGCTAGGAGGCATTGATACATCTACCGCTTCATTGTCGTTAAAAACTAATAATACAGCTGAATTAACATTTACTGTTGATAAATACATAAACAATACTGTTACTGACGGGTATGAAGAACTTGATGAGTTAATGGAGCTATACTGTGATGGCATTTGGTTCAAAATAGTAGATCCGCCAACTATTAATAATGATGGTTTGCGTGAAACTAAAGAGATTACTGCTGAGTCTTATGAAATCATGCTTACTCAATATAAACTAAAAAACTTTAAAATTAATATGGGCGAAGAAGATTCCTATGAAATGATGTATCAGGCAACTCATGATACAAATAAGTTTTATCAGATTAAGTTTTATGATTCAGAAAATGAAGATCTAAGTTTTTTACATTTAGTATTAAAACATGCAGATGTCCCTGGTTGGCATATAGGTTATGTGGATAATATTACTCCTGATGACGACGGAAAATTGCTCCCTAATAATATATGTAACTTTGAAGTAGACGATCAAAATGTATATGCTTTCTTAACACAAGAGGCCGCACAAGCCTATAAATGTGTGTTTGAGTTTGATACTGTAAATATGACCATAAATGTTTATAGACCTGACAGCTTAGGTAAAGATACAAATGTAGTTTTGGGTTTTAGAAACATTCAGAATAGTATAACTATTTCCAGAGATGAAAATTTAGTTACACAATTTTATGTTGAAGGCTTAGATGATTATAATATTGATGCAGTCAATTTTGGTGATTCTGTAATTACTGATCTTTCCTATTTTATATGTGAGCCTTACATGGATACTTCACTACAAGAAAAATATAATGCATGGCAAAGCTACCGGGAGTCCCGCAGAGAAGAGTTTATTAATTTATCCAAAGAATATAATAAAAATCTGGAAGTTCTTACTGAATTAATGAATAGAGTCCCAATTGATACTGCTCAAACAAATTGGTTCGGGAAAAAAGTTGAAGATTTAAAAGATGCATATAATGCTAACATGGCAATCATTAAGGGTTTAGAAGCTCTATATGTTGACGATGAAAAGAATTTTGATTTAGAAGCTTTAAAAAAGTCACATGATTGGCCTTTATATGAATCAATTATGAACTACACTCTTCCATCTATTGTAGCTGCATTACAAGCTCAAGACGAAACCGTAGAAGGATTCGGTAAAGGAAATATTATTTCATGTGTAAATCCAGTTGTATTAGGTCAAGATTGGTATATGGTAGGTTCCGGGACTTCTTCATTCCAAACAGTACAAATTAATGATGCACCTGCATACGGAATTACTCGTGGAGTTAAAGTAACCGGTACAGATGGTGGTATCTATCAACACAATATCAGTATCGAACCATCTCAAAGATATACTCTTAGTTGTTTTGTAAAAGGATCCGGTACATTTTATCTTGGTTATAATAACACTGGAGAAGATAGAAAGAATGTTGCTTATAACATTACATCTTCTTGGACAAGAGTTTATACTTCTTTTAATCTTTCTTCTCGTTTAATTGATGTAGCATTCGCTGGAACTAATGATTTCACTATATGCGGTATGCAATTAGAGATGGGCGATTCACCTAGCCAGTTTGGGTATTTCACGCAATCTGAAAATATTATAAAAGCTTATGAAACTGATTGGAAGTTATATGGAATCTCAGAATTAAAAGTAAAGATTTCAACTTACGATAGCTGTATTAAAGAATTAAAAAAGAGTGGTTATGCAGATGGTTATAATCCTCTTTCTGGATATGAAGAAGCATATTTTACTCAGATGCATCAAAAATATCTGGATTATCTGAATTTAAAAGATCAGGCTGAGGCTGCTTTAAAAGAACGCCAGGCTGAATATGATAAGGCTAAGAAACCTGAAATTCAAGAGAAACGAAACCAGATTGCAAAAGATGTATTACTTGAAAATTTTGGTAAAGTACAGAACAAATACTCAGCTTTTACTGATAAAGAAACATATATTATTAAGAGTTTATATAGCCAAACCACTTATACAAATGAAAATATTATTGTTACTACTCTTGACAGTACTGCTGATGCCGTAGATAAGTCTAAAGTTCTTTATGACGATGCATTGGAAGAATTGTATGTGGAATCACATCCACAATATACATATACTGATGATGTAGAGAATGTATACGCTCTTCCAGAATTTAAGGAGTACCATGAACAGCTTGCGGTAAATGATTTTGTGCGTGTAGGAATCACTGATACTAATTATATTAAACTAAGAGTAATTGAAATCACATATAATCCTTGTGATTTAGATGAATCTATGGAAGTTACTTTTAGCAATATGATTCAGTACAAAGCTAAAAGGAATGATTATAATACTCTTTTAAACGATGCCCTTAATACTTCCAACCGTAATGGTGGTCGTGTTAATTCAGTCAACAAATCTTCTACTTCTGATTATGTCATCACATCAGAAGCTATTAAACAAATCTTTTCAAATCCTCTATTCAATTCAATGTTAGGTGGAACTGTCACTGGAGGAACCGGATCTGGTGGAACCATTACTGCTGATACAATTATTGCAGAACTCGTGAAAGCAAAAGAAGGTGTATTTGATAAGCTTACTGTTGATACTGCTTTCATGAAATATCTCGATGTAAAACTTATTTCCGCAGATAAGATCACAACTCGTATTCTCGAAGCGGAACAGGCAAATATTGAAAAGCTGTCAGCTAAGATTATAGAATCTAATCAGATTAATGCTGATATGATTAATGTAAAAAATCTTCTTGCAGGTCATGCAGGAGTTGGAGAATTACATACAATTCATCTTACTGTAGAAAATGCAGAAATTGATCAGGCTGTTATTACTAATCTCATCGCAAAGAAAATTGCAGTTGGAGATTTAATGGCTCAAAATGCTCTTGCAAATCAAATTGTACTTATCTCTAAAGACAATAAACCTACTATTGCATTTCAAGAAAGTACTCAACAGTTTTATGATTCCAAAGGAAATGTTCGTGTGCAGATTGGTATGGACGGTAAAGGGGATTTCAACTTTATTGTTAAAAATGGAGACAGAGCCGCTTTATTTGATGAAAATGGTATTACCCAGACAGGTATTCCAGATAATACAATTCTTGGAGACATGATTAATAACGCCACCATTACCAAAGACAAACTTGGATTTCAAATCATAGAACCAAATGAACAAGGTGGTATTGATATCACTAATATTTATGATGGTAAAGGAAATCAATGGTGGGGAATAGAAAAGACTACTATTACAGATGACTACACAAAGCAGATTAAGAATGTTACAGATACTCTGACCGGACAAATCGAAACTAAGGTTAGTAATACTCAATATCTTAAAGATCAAGAATCTATCCGAACAGATTTTTCTGATATCAAACAAAATGTTTCTGGGATTACATCTACTGTAAGCAGTATGCAAACAGATCTTTCTGAAGCTCAAGAAAAAATTAAAGCAAACACCTCTTCTATTACTCAGAATGCAGATAAAATCAGTTTTATGGTAACTGGTGACAAAGAGTCTGAGTTCACAGTTACTGATAAATTTATTCAGATGATTTCTGACCATATTAGCATTGATGCCAGCACCATTGACATTAATGGTATTATCACTGCAATGAATACACACACTGGACCAGGTAAAACTAAAATCGACGGTGGTATTATTGAAACCAATACTATTACTGCTGATTCTATTAAAGTTGATGCAATCAGATCAAAAATATTTGAAGATGATCTGACATCTAATTATTCACTAAAAGGTATCTGGTTTGATTTATCAGAGAACGGTGCTATTAAAGGTAAAAATTTTGCTGTTGATTCTAATGGTAATGCTTATATTCGTGGTGACAGCACTGTTGAGGGAACCATTATAGCTAATAAAGGTTATATTGGTGGTATTGGCGGTTTCCATATTGAAGCGGGAAAATTGTATTCTGGTATGGATAGCCTTCCTGAACAACCAACATCAGTATCAAAGGATAAAAATGTATATATTGGTACAGACGGAATTGCTCTTGGTAGTGGAAACTTCAGAGTTGATTCAAATGGTAAGCTTTATGCTAACTCTGGTACATTCTCAGGAACTATTTACGCTGATGGAGGAACTATTGGCGGTTGGAATATATCTGCAAATTCATTAAGCAACAGAGACGGATCCATAAGTTTAAATCCTGATGGTTTAAAACTTGGCAATCAGTTAAATGTAGATAATCAAGGGAATGCAACTTTTGGTGGTAAACTATCAGCTGCTACCGGAAGTTTTTCTGGTGAATTAGTTGCAGCAACAGGTAGCTTTTCTGGAGAATTAAAAGCTGCTACTGGCACATTCTCTGGGGATTTAAAAGCTGCAACAGGTAGTTTTAAAGGAGAACTTTCTGGTGCAACTGGAAGTTTTACAGGTAGTGTTATTGCTACATCTATTACTGCAAAGCAATCATATTCTATTTATTATAACGATGTTGGAACTGGTGAACCAACTGATTCAGTACAAGTAATTACTGCATTTGACTGGGGAACTAATACAACTCAAATTGGATTTGGGTTGATAGATTCATCTTTAGACTCTTCAAAAATGCATGGAATGCTTCTGATAAAAGAACAAGGCGCAAGAGTTCTAACATTAATTGCAGATGATATTAATACAAATGGATGGTTAAATGTTAATAAACTTAATATTACTGATTCATTCGGACAGTATAAAGGAGTGCCATATAAATCAATTATGTGGAAACCAACAGACACATTTGACTTTAATGGTTATAATCATCATCACACTATTCTTCCTTATAAGAATGGTAATTTTGCAGTAGGTATGGAGAGTACGACTACAGGAATGTTATCTATTAGTTTATTACCATATTTGTTATCAACTGAAACCGATACGTATGGTAATATTACAGTAAGTAAAACCAAAGATACTACTTCTCAGATAAGCATTGGAGCAACAGCTAATCCATATGCGTGTATTTATGTAGATGCCATTTATCTTACTGGTGATAAAAAAGCTTATACCTCACTGGCTAATTTAGGCAATGGTGGTACAACTAATTATAATGGACTTACAAATAAACCTAAAATTAATAATGTTGAATTAGCAAGTGGAAATAATACATTATCTAATTTAGGGATTGCTGCACGATCACATTCTCATTCTAAATTAAATAACAGTTCTCCTGTAGGTTATACAGGATTTGGTCATTGCCATACCGTAATTATGAATAGTAATCATAATATGTGGATTGCAATTAATAATGATGGTACACCCGCATTGACTCCATATAAATTAAAAACATCAACTAGCTATACAGATGTTGATACATATTCATTGGAAAAGGGTGGCACTTGTAACCTCGGAAGCACAGATGCGCCTTGGAATGCTGTATATGCTAAGAATTATTACGATGAACATGGAAATAAGATTTCTACAGGCGGTGGTTCAATTAGTCTTAAAATTGATGGAGCTACACGTAGTTCTGGATTTACGAATTATAACCTCGCAACGCAAGATTGGGTGACTGGTAAAGGATATTTAACTCAGCATCAATCTCTTTATGGATATGCTACTACAAGTTGGGTATCTAATAATTTTGCTCCTAAAGGTTCTGGTGGTGGAACAACTTATTATGCTGGTTCGGGCATTTCTATTTCCGGAACTACTATTTCTGTTGATTATAATGATTTATATGTAAGAAAAATATATCATAGTTCGGATACTTCATATTATGCAGGAGTTACATCAAATGGGTCTGCAAGATATTTTGGTTGTAATTATGATCAAAGTTTAAATTTAGGAGACACAAGTTGTAAATGGAAAAATATTTGGGGGAAAAATGGAAATATAACAGGCTCTGATGAAGAGTTAAAAACACAAATGTCAAAAATTAACGATATTCCAAATATAGAATCTATTTATATGAAATTAAATCCAATAAAATATAAATATAAAAATTTTGATTCAGAAGAAGATCATGATAGATTTCA
>OLSJ01001107.1_pt1 | contig 17845 bp, 17 predicted proteins | sample 1672151 | NCBI WGS metagenome assembly OLSJ01 (sample SAMEA3136653, study PRJEB25190) | human gut metagenome | biome: human gut; feature: human-associated habitat; material: faeces | place: Austria | collected 2013 | reverse complement strand
GGGCATGGAGCAGGATAAGATCAATGCTTACATGACACTTTACACAGCACTGGTAGAAATCTGCAAGACTGCAGCTCCGATGATTCCGTTCATGACAGAAGACATTTACCAGAACCTCGTAAGAAGTATTGATGCAAATGCTCCTGAGAGTATCCACCTGTGTGATTTCCCGAAGGTAAATGAAGCACACATCGACAAAGAGCTTGAGGAGAATATGGAATGTGTTCTGAAACTGGTTGTTATGGGACGTGCCTGCAGAAATACTGCAAATATCAAGAACCGTCAGCCAATCGGACAGATGTATGTCAAAGCTGATTTTGAGCTTTCCGAGTTCTTTGATGCCATCGTTGCCGATGAATTGAATGTGAAAAATGTAACATTTACACAAGAAGTACGTGACTTTACGTCCTATTCTTTTAAACCTCAGCTAAAGACAGTCGGACCAAAATATGGTAAACTGTTAGGGGGAATCAAAAATGTGCTCAGCGGACTGGATGGAAATGCTGCTATGGATGAGCTGAATGCAAATGGTTGCCTGAGATTTGAGGTAAATGGTGAAGAAGTAGTCCTGAACCGTGAAGATCTTCTGATCGATACTGCACAGATGGAAGGATATGTATCTGAGGATGACAACGGAATCACAGTTGTTCTTGATACGAACTTATCCGAGGAACTTCTGGAAGAGGGATTCGTGCGTGAAATCATCAGCAAAGTACAGACGATGCGTAAGGAAGCTGATTTCGAGGTCATGGATAAGATCGTGATCACATATGAAGGAAGTGAGAAGGCAGAAACTGTATTTGCGAAAAATGCTGATGAGATCGGAGCTGAGACACTGGCTCTGGAGGTGAAAAAAGCGACACCTGCAGGTTATGTGAAAGAGTGGAAGATCAATGGTGAGGCAGTAACTCTTGGAGTAGAGAAGCAATAACAGATGTGAACAGGTCTGCTCCGGCAGACCTGTTCTTTTATCTTACATTTCCTGAAACAAGAGCAAGAAAGGATCAAAACAATATGATTAATCCGAGATTTGAAAAAGAAGCATTTAAGAAGGATGTAGAACAGAATGTTAAGCAGCTGTTCCGAAAAACTGTAGACGAAGCATCTCAGCAGGAGCTTTATCAGGCGGTTTCCTATGTCGTAAAAGATGCAATTATCGATGACTGGATCGCAACTCAGAAGCAGTACGAGAAAGATGATCCGAAAATCGTGTATTACATGTCTATGGAGTTCTTGCTTGGAAGAGCTCTTGGCAATAACCTGATCAATATGACGGCATATAAAGAGGTGAAAGAGGCTCTGGAAGAAATGGGTCTGAACCTGAATGAACTTGAGGATCAGGAGCCGGACCCGGCACTTGGAAATGGCGGACTTGGACGTCTCGCTGCATGTTTCCTGGATTCACTGGCATCTCTTGGCTATGCGGCTTACGGCTGTGGTATCCGCTACCGTTATGGTATGTTCAAGCAGAAGATCAAAGATGGCTATCAGGAAGAAAGACCGGATAACTGGCTGAAGAACGGCAATCCATTCGAACTTCGCAGACCGGAGTATGCAAAGGAAGTACGCTTCGGTGGAAATATCCGTGTAGAGTACGATGATAAGACCGGAGATATCCGTTTTAAACAGGAGAATTATGAGTCCGTTCTGGCAGTTCCGTATGATTATCCGATCGTAGGATATGATAATCATATTGTAAATACACTTCGTATCTGGGACGCAGAACCAATCGTAGATTTCCAGTTAGATTCATTTGACCGCGGTGACTATCACAAAGCGGTAGAGCAACAGAATCTGGCAAAAACGATCGTAGAGGTTCTCTACCCGAACGATAACCACTATGCAGGAAAGGAACTGAGACTGAAACAGCAGTATTTCTTCGTATCTGCCAGTCTTCAGGCTGCACTTACAAAATATAAAAAGCACCATGATGATATCCATAAACTGCCGGAGAAGATGACGATTCAGATGAATGATACACATCCGACGGTAGCAGTTGCCGAGCTTATGAGACTTCTTCTTGATGAGGAAGGACTTGGCTGGGATGAGGCATGGGAGATCACAACAAAGACCTGCGCTTACACGAACCACACCATCATGGCAGAGGCTCTGGAAAAATGGCCAATCGATTTGTTCTCCAGGCTGCTTCCTCGTGTATACCAGATCATCCAGGAGATTGACCGCCGCTTTGTGGCTAAGATCCGTGAGATGTATCCGGGAAATGAAGAGAAAGTAGCAAAGATGCAGATTTTAAGAGATGGTCAGGTAAAGATGGCTCATCTTGCAATCGTAGCCGGATACTCTGTCAATGGAGTTGCAAGACTTCATACAGAAATCCTGAAAAAACAGGAGCTTCGTGATTTCTACGAAATGATGCCGCAGAAATTCAATAATAAGACAAACGGAATTACGCAGAGACGTTTCCTGATGCATGGAAATCCGCTGCTGGCTGACTGGGTAACAGATAAGCTTGGAACAAAGGACTGGATCACAGATCTGTCTCTGATGTCAGGATTGAAAAAATGGGTGGATGATGAGGAAGCTCTGAAGGAATTTATGAGCATCAAGTATGAGAATAAAGTCCGCCTGGCAAAATACATTAAAGAGCACAATGGCATTGAAGTGGATCCAAGATCTATCTTCGATGTACAGGTCAAGAGACTTCACGAGTACAAGAGACAGTTTCTTAACATTTTACATGTGATGTATTTGTACAACGAGATCAAGGAACATCCGGAAATAAGCTTCTATCCGAGAACATTTATCTTCGGAGCAAAAGCTTCTGCAGGATATATCCGTGCAAAACAGATCATCAAACTGATCAATTCCGTTGCGGATGTAGTCAATAACGACCGCAGTATCAACGGCAAACTGAAAGTTGTATTCATCGAAGATTATCGTGTGTCAAATGCTGAGATCATCTTCGCAGCAGCTGATGTAAGCGAGCAGATTTCCACAGCTTCCAAAGAGGCATCAGGAACCGGTAATATGAAGTTCATGCTCAACGGCGCACCGACACTTGGAACGATGGATGGAGCAAATGTGGAGATTGTTGAAGAAGTTGGTGCAGAGAATGCATTTATCTTCGGACTCAGCTCTGACGAGGTCATTAATTACGAGAACAATGGCGGCTACAATCCGATGGATATCTACAATAGTGATGCCGATATCCGACGCGTTGTGAACCAGCTTGTTGATGGAACATATTCACAAGGTGATAAGGAAATGTACCGTGACCTGTATAATTCACTTCTGACAGTTCAAGGTGGAAGCAAAGCCGATACGTATTTCATTCTGAAGGATTTCCGTTCTTATGCGGAAACACAGAAGAAGGTTGAAGAAGCTTACCGCGACAAAGACAGATGGGCTAAGATGGCACTTCTGAATACTGCAAGCTGTGGAAAATTCTCATCTGACAGAACGATTCAGGAATATGTGGATGATATCTGGCATCTGGATAAAGTGACAGTAGAAGTTTAGTTCATGCAGAAACAATGCAAAGGCATTCTTGAAGAATAAAAAAGAACGTCTTCTCATATTTTATATGGGAGGGCGTTTTTTATATGAGATTTGCATATTTGAAATATAGATTAAAAAAACTGGGGTGCTATCTTCTGATCATTATATTGCTGCCCTATATTATCACCGTGTTCTTAAGCGGACCGGGAGCTTATGGAGCTTCCAGAGTGGACGAGACTATGGTAAATGTGAAGGCAGACGGGGAAAAGTCCGGCAGTGATGGTGGAAAACAGGAAGATTCTAATGCTGAAAATGTGGATAAAATTCAGATGCCGCTCAGTGAATACTGTATTGGAATTATGGCCAGAGAAATCCCCGCGGTTTATGAGGAGGAAGCTTTAAAAACCCAGGCAGTTCTTGTGCGGACCCAGGTATGTCTGGCGCTTGGCGCAGGGGCAGATACTATATTAGAAGAGAGATACTGGACAAAGAAAGATATGCAGGATTCCTGGGGAGCAGATCAATATTCCAAGTATTATAAGCGGCTTGAGCATGCATGGGAGGAGACCAACGGACAGGTGCTGACTTATGAAAATGCGCTGGCAAAGACACCATTTTGCAGACTCAGTAATGGAAGTACAAGGGACGGACGGGAGGCGCTGGGGAGCGAAGATTATCCGTATCTGAAGATTGTGGACTGTCCGCTGGATATTGAGTCGAAAGAACAAATTCAGACAATTACTATAGACGATATGGATGCAGAAGTGACTGGGGTAGACACGGCAGGATATGTACTTAGCGTCCGGGTTGGAAATGACACCGTGAGTGGAGAAGAATTCCGAACCAATTATCATCTCGCATCAAGCTGCTTTTCTTTTCAGAAATATGACGGAAAGCTGCGGATCACGACCCGGGGTATCGGACATGGACTGGGCTTAAGCCAGTACACGGCAAATCAAATGGCAAAAGAAGGAAAAAGCATGGAAGAGATACTGGCACATTTCTTCGAAGGGACAGAACTGAAAGAAGGCGTGGAGATTGTGCAGGTGGAAGACGGAGCAGGAGAGTAGCAAAATTTGTAAAGTCATAATAGTATTGTACAAAAAGCCGAGGCATTCTTGAAATTTCCATATAAGAAAGGCTAGAAAAAGGCAAAGACAATATTTTATATGTAGTTTGTATAGTACCACTACAATCTGGCAAGAATAGAGTCAGAGGTGGTGATGAAAATGAACGATAATAATAAGATGGATCGCGGCAAAGAACATGCCGGTCCGAAAAAAATGACGCCAAGGCAGAAGCAAAAGAGAAATCGTAAGGCGACACTGGCGGCAGTTCTGTGCTTTGTGGCAGCCATAGCAATTGTTGGAACATACACAATGCGGGATTACAAGACAGTGAAAAAAGAAGGGGAGCTCGCAAAAGCACAACTGGAGGAACAGAAGAAAGCACTGGAGGAAGCCAGTCAGGAAGCAAGTGGAAATGCACAGAAAGACAGTGCTTCCGAGTCAGGCACGGATGGAGCCGGAACCGGTGGAAAAGCCGAAAAGAGTGGCTCTGGTGCAGGAACGGCAGGGACTGCAAGCAAAAATGCTGCAACAGCCGGAAACACAGATGGATCCGGAAATAATGGCAACCAGGACGGCAACAGTCAGACTAACGGAAGTCAGCAGGCGGCAAGGACAGCGGGCAGTGCATCTTCCGCAAACTTTACAAGCGACAGCAAGATGATCTGGCCTGTAAGCGGCACGGTGCTTATGAATTACAGCATGGACAAAACAGTTTACTTCGCGACACTAGACCAATACAAGTATAATCCGGCATTGGTTATCAGCGGAGCAGAAGGAGACCAGGTTCTGTGCGGTGCACCGGGAATAATTAAATCCATTGATGTGACCGCACAGACAGGAACAACCGTGACCGTAGACCTTGGAAATGGTTACGAAGTCCTTTACGGACAGTTAAAAGAAGTGCCAGTAAAAGTCGGCGACCAGGTAGAGGCAAAAAGCATTCTCGGCTATATCGGACAGCCGACAAAGTATTACAGCGTGGAAGGATGCAATGTATATATGGAATTACGAAAAGATGGAACACCAGTAAACCCTGTAGATTATATGACAAAAAGATAAAGAATGTGTATAATTGGGGACGTAGTAAAAATGAAGTCTTGCTACGTCCCCAATTAAAGGAGAAATCATGAATTATACATATATTGTGGAGTGTGGGGACGGTAGTCTCTACACTGGCTGGACGAACAATCTGGAAAAAAGAATACAGGCTCATAATGCGGGAAAAGGCGCGAAATATACGAAGAGCCGTCTGCCGGTGAAACTGGTGTATTCGGAAACATTTGCCACGAAGGAAGAGGCAATGAGCCGGGAGTATGCGATTAAGCATATGAAAAGGAAAGAGAAGTTACAATTGATTGAGAATAGAGCTGAAATATTTAATATTTAAGGACTTGCTTTTTTGAAAATAACGGTTATAATATTGATATAAGAACAAGTAGTAATCAAAACTACGTATGGAAATGCGAAAGAAGAATATAACATTATTTTCAGGAGGGGTAAGTTATGGCAAAAGTAATAGAACAACATGTAAAAGATCCGGGAAGTGCGATCACACATTTTATTGGAATGCTGATGGCAATATTTGCAGCAATTCCGTTGCTTATCAAAGCAGCTCATGAGCCTGGCAGGATTTATCTTGTATCCATTGCAGTTTATGCAGCAAGTCTGATCCTGCTTTATGCAGCCAGCACGACATACCATACATTTAACATTTCCAAGAAGGTAAATACGATTCTGAAGAAAATTGACCATATGATGATCAGCGTACTGATTGCCGGAAGTTATACACCAATTTGTCTGTTAGTGCTCGGCGGACGTATGGGATGGATTCTACTGGCAATTGTATGGGGATTCGCAATTGCGGGAATTCTGATAAAGGCGTTTTGGGTATTTTGCCCGAAGTGGGTATCTTCCGTACTTTATATCGGAATGGGGTGGACTTGTGTACTTGCATTTACACAGCTGCTCAATTCCCTGTCGCCGGCGGCATTTGGATGGCTTTTAGCAGGCGGAATCATTTATACAGTCGGCGGAGTGATCTATGCACTGAAACTTCCGATTTTTAACAGGAAGCATAAAAATTTTGGAAGCCATGAGATTTTTCATCTGTTCGTGATGGGAGGAAGCCTGTGCCACTTTGTAGTGATGTATGCATTTGTGCTGTAGCAGATGAAGCTGAAGGAGCCGTGCAGCAGACATAATTTTCATGTCAAAACAGCGAGGAAAGCAAAAAGCTGGAGGCACAGTTAAATTACCAAAAAACAGCACTTGTAAAAACGGAGCAGGAGCTTAACAAGACAGCTGCGGATATGGAAAAAGCCGGAAGAGCCGCAGACGATATGGGTAAGGAAATTGAGGAAAGCGGACAGCAGGCAGAAAGCGCAGGCGGCAGATTTTCTGGTTTGGGCGGTATTTTAGGCGGGCTGGGCGGTGCAATGGCAAAAGGCGTAACCGTCATAGGTACGGCAGCCGCAGCAATCGGCACGGCAGTAGTAGCAGGACTTGCATATACGGTAAGCCAAGCGGACGAGGCGAAAGGGGCGTTAAATGATTTTTGCGCATCTACGGGAACGGCGACAGAAGAGGCAGACCAGTATAAGCAGGTTATGGAGAATATCTATAACGGCAATTATGGCGAGGGCTTTGAAGATATAGCAGCGTCTATGGCAACAGTCAAGCAGCAGGCGGGCGATTTGGGAGTGGACGAGCTGGAAAAAATGACGACCAACGCATTAACCCTGCGTGATACGTTTGAAATGGACGTAGCGGAAAGTACAAGGGCTGCAACGCAGCTTATGCAGCAGTTTGGAATATCCGGCGACGAGGCATATAACCTGATTGCGCAGGGAGCGCAGCAGGGGCTTAACCAGAATGGGGATTTGCTGGACGTTATCAACGAATACAGTAACCAGTATGCGCAGGCAGGGCTAAGCGCCGAGGATATGTTTAACTCTATCCAGAATGGGGCAAATGAGGGCGTGTGGAGCATTGACAAAATGGGCGACGCTTTCAAAGAGTTTAGCATACGAATGAATGACGGAACGGCAAACGAATACCTTACCAGTCTGGGGCTGAACGCAGACGAAATGGTGGGGAAATTCCAAGCCGGGGGCGACAGTGCAAAAGAGGCAATGAACCAGATAAGCGAGGCGCTAAAGAATTGCGACGACGAAAGCCTACAGTATACCGCAGGCGTAGGGCTTATGGGTACTATGTGGGAAGATATGGGAGCAGATGCCTGCACTTCCCTTATGGACGTTGAGGGACAGATAAGCAAGACCACGGACACAATGGGGCAGATTAACGCCGTTAAGTATGACACATTCGGCGAGGCTATGAAAGGCGCAGGCAGGATATTGCAGACCAGCTTTATTATGCCTATCGGAGAGCAGGCGTTGCCGATTTTCAGCCAGTTTGCAAATGAATTGCAGCAGGGCGCAGCCGCAGCGGGCGGAGATATGGGAAAAATGGCGCAGAGTTTCGGGGACGCTCTGGCAAATATGGTAAGCGGGCTTTCTGATATGCTGCCGCAAATTACCACATTTGCCGTGGAGCTTGTAACCGGGCTTGCTGACGGAATTGTAAATAGTGCGCCTACAATCGTACAGTCTGGCGTAGATATGATAACGTCTTTCGTGGACGGCATTATAACGGCTATTCCTACTCTGACAGAGAGCGCCGTAGAAATCGTAACAACGCTGATTGACGGTATTGTAGAACTGATACCAGATATAGCAGAGGGAGCGGTACAGATTATTGCAGGACTGGCAGAGGGGCTGGGGCAGGCGTTGCCGGAGCTGATACCAAGTGTGATAGATGCAGTGCTTACAATCGTGGAAACTCTGGTAAACAATGTGCCTATGCTGATTGATGCAGCGATACAGCTTGTAACTGGGCTTGCAGACGGTATTATAGCAGCGCTGCCCGTGATTATCGAACGATTGCCGCAGATTATAACGGCTATCATAAATGCGCTGGTTGAGGGTATCCCGCTCATTCTGGAAAATGCCGCAGAGATTGTGGTAGCGCTGGTAGACGGAATTATTAACGCAATCCCGCTTTTGATTGAAGCAATGCCACAGATTATCGTAGCTGTTGTAACGGGACTGATTGAGGGACTTCCGAAAATTGCAGATGCAGCAGCAAAGTTAGTAAGTACCATTATAGGAAAATTGGTAGAGTTGCCGGGACAGATTGCGGGAGCAATAGCGGACGGCATAAACAAAATAGCCGAGTGGGGCGCACGTATGCAGGCAAAAGGCGGCAACGTGATTACAGAATTTGTAACAAAGGTTATTACCATTGTTAAGGAGATACCGCAGAAAATCTGGAATAGCATTATAGGAGCAGTTACAAAAGTAGCCACATGGGGCGCAAACATGGTAAGCAAAGCCAAAGAGGTAATGAATACCATGCTTACGGGAATTGTGACAATAGTAACCCAGACACCAGAAAAAATATGGAACTGCATTATAGGAGCAGTTACAAAAGTAGCCACATGGGGTAGCAATATGCTTTCAAAAGCCCGTGAGGTAATGGGTAATATGGTAACTGGCATTGTAAATGTGGTTACACAAGTGCCGGAAAAAATCTATAACAGCATATCCGGCGCAATTTCAAAAGTAGCCCAGTGGGGGACAGAGGTAAAAAACAAAGCCGTAGAGGGTATGCGAATGGTGCTTGACGGTATCACGGGCGTATTTTCAAATATTGGAAGTACATTTGCAGAAATCGGCAGCAATATTGTAAGCGGTATCTGGAACGGCATAAGCTCTGGCTGGGATTGGCTGAAAGATAAAGTTTCAAACCTTGCAAATAGTTTGCTCGACGCAGCAAAGGACGCTTTGGGAATTGAAAGCCCGTCAAAAAAGTTCCGTGACGAGGTTGGTAAATTCATGGCGCAGGGTATTGGCGTAGGCTTTTCTGATGAAATGGACAACGTAAACAGAATGATTGAGAAGAGTATACCGAGAGAGTTTGACACTGGCGTAAAGGTTGATGTAAGAAAAGACATTGATTTTGACGACGACGGGGACAAGCCAAAACCAAGACCAAGAGGCGGCGCAGCTGGTGGCGGTTTTACCGTTATCCAGAATATTTACGCAAATACCACAGATTATGCAAAGCAGCAGAAAGAGGCAGCAAGGCAGTTTAAGATGATAGCAAGGACGGTGTAGCCTATGGAATATGAAAAACTGACTTATACAAATGAAAGAGGCGAGAGCGTAGAGCTTAGCACAGAAAGCGTGTACCATTGCAACGTAAGCAAGGACGTAGAGGGAATAGCGGGCGTTACGAATGTGGTATACAGCACAAACAGTATGGGGCAGCATGGCGACACCTACGTAGGGCAGCGTATCGAGGCACGGGACATTGATATACTGGGGCATATCAACACAAGGGACAAGGCGCAGGCATACGAACTGCGCCGCCAGCTGCTTAAAGTATTGAACCCAGAGCTTGACGGTACGCTTTCCTATGAGTTTGGCAGCTTTAAGCGTGTTATAAACTGCCGCCTGCATGGAGAACCGAAGATAGAGCGAAAAAAGGTGCTGTTGGAGTTTTCTATACCGCTTGAGTGCCTTAACCCGTTCTGGCGGGAAGTTGAAGAAACAAAGGAAGATATAGCAAGCTGGGTAGCGGCGTGGCATTTTCCGTGCGTGATTGAAAAGGATAACCCTAAGAGCATGATTTACGGATACAGAGCGGAAAGCGTGATTGTAGATTGCTATAATGAGGGCGACGTATCCACAGGTATGCGGGTGCGATTTGTGGCTTTGGGGACAGTAAAGAACCCTATTCTTTTAAATGTGGATACTGGGGAATTTATTAAAATCAATGTCACAATGCAGACCGGGGACACGATAGAAGTAAGCACAAAATACGGCAGCAAGGGGGCAAAGCTGATACGTGACGGAGTGGAAACAGACTATTTCCGATATGTGGACGTAGACAGCACTTATATGCAGCTTGCCATAGGCGACAATAATTTTCGATATGATGCGGAAAGCGGCGTAAATTCTATGGAAGTTTCCATTTTCTACAACAAGGAATATCTGGGGGTATAAGTATGGAGCTTAGAGTATTTGATAAAACCATAGAGCCGCTGGGGGCAATCGACGAGCTGGCAAGTCTTTTATGGCATATAAAATATTTTGATGTGGGAACATTTAGCCTGCTTGCACCGATTACAGACAATAACAGTAAGTTGCTGATAGAGGGCAATGTGATTGTAAAGCATGACGGAAAGCAGGAAGTTACAGACGCAAACGGCGGCATCTGGCGCAGGGCGGCACAGATTACCTACGTGCATATTACGAAAGACGAGAACGGGTTAGAGCAGATAGAGGCGCAGGGCTTTACATTGAGCCGCTGGCTGGGAAAACGCTGCATATACCCGCAGATAGTGGCAACAGCCACAAACCAGAGTTTAATAAATACTATGGTAACGAAAAACTGCGGCAGCGGGGCAGCAGAGAAAAGGCGGTTTAAACAGTTTGAAACGCTGACGCAGGAAACCATAGCAGGCAGTCAAGTGGAGTATTCTAACCAAGTGTGTGCTAATCTGGGGACAGAAGTAAAAGCACGGGCGCAGGCTGGAAAACTGGGCTATGACATTTTGATAAACGAAAGAGAGAAGAAATACGGCTTTTATCTGTATAAGGGCAAAGACCTTACAGCGAAAAACGACGAGGGTAACACGCCCTGCATATTTTCAAGAGATTTTGACAATGTAAACGAGCAGGAATATACAGCTAGTATAGAAAACTGCGGCAATTTTATTTATGTGCAGGGAGCAGCAGACGACAGCGGCAGCCAGCCTATTGTAACCGTGGACGGAGAGGGAGCGACGGGCATAGAGCTGGACGAGGTTTTTTGTGATGCCACAGACATTGCACGCAAATACCAGAGCGGGGAAACAGAGATAACGATACCGCTTAGCGAATATTTGCAGATGCTTAAGACAAGGGGAGAAACAGAGTTAGAGGGATACGGGAAAAACATAAATTTTGTATCGACCATTAACACAAACTCAAACCTAAAGTTTAAGGTTGATTTTGACTTAGGGGACAGAATTACTTGCAAAGAGGAAAAATGGGGTATACAGATAGATGCACGGATAACCGAGGTAAAAGAGATTTACCAAAAAGGCACAGAAGAAATAGAGGCAACATTTGGGGAAAGCCTGCCTACTCTGGTGGATAAAATTAGGAAAGTGAGGTAAGGACAATGGCAAATTGTTTACCATTCAATGCAGTATATGACGGCGAAAATTACGACAGGGTATATAAAGCCGAGGACTGGGCATGGTATTTTGCTACATTCATTGCAAACGGTATTTTCCCAAAACCGAGCGACGGGCTGCAAGTGATTGCGTACAGTGGCATGGAAATAAAGGTAAATGCGGGTTTTGCGTTTATTAACGGGTATGCCTTTAAAAACCCAGCCAGCCACAGTATAAGGCTTGACATGGCAGAGGGTGCGCTTAACCGTGTAGACAGAGTGGTAGTGCGTTGGGACTTGCCGCAGCGTGATATTTACATAGCGGTACTGAAAGGCACACCGTCTGCAAAACCACAGCCGACAGCAGTAACACGTAGTACGGAAATATGGGAGCTGGCGCTTGCGGATATTTACGTAGGAAAAGGTGTTACAAAGATACAGACCAAAGACATAACAGACCAGAGATTTAATAGCAGCGTGTGCGGTATTGTAACTGGAACGGTGGAAGAGATAGACGCAAGCGTACTGACAAAGCAGTTTGACGACTTCTTTAAGACCTATAGCGCAGCGGTGCTGGACGAGTTTAGCGTATACAAGCAGAATATGGAAAAGTACCTTAAGGACATTGCCGGGGTATATGAGCAATACGTAAGCAAGACAGAGAGCTTATTTGCAGAATATGAGAATAAGTTTAGCGAGCGTTATACCAGCTTTGAGAGTACCTTAGATAAATGGGACGAGGAGCTTTTAAGAGCCTATACAGAATTTATGGCAAAAATTCAGCTTTTCCAGACAGAGGCAGAAGCCGAGTTTAATACATGGTTTGAGGGCATTAAGGACAAGCTGGGGGAAGATATTGCAGGCAGTCTGCAACTGCAAATTGAAGAACTGGCAGCCACGATAGACGGGATGCGGCAGCAGGCAGAGGAAAGCGGAAAGGAAACAAAAGAGGCGCTGACAGAGCTTGACAAGAGGCTTACTGCGGTAGAAAACGGCTGGGGTATCAATTATAACCATGATGCAGTATTAGGCTTGTGCTATATGGGTGCAGCATGGTTGAGCCAGCATTACGAAAGAACAGAGGAAACGGCAGTATTAGGAGTTGCATATATTGGTAATTCCTATCTTGCAAATACATTTTAGGAAAGGCGGATACTATGAAAGGATTTCCAAAGACATTAAAAACAAAAGCGGATTATTACAACTGCCTTGCAATGGTAGCAGCTGGGGAACTGGACGCAGCGGACTTAGAAAGAAAAATTGAAAGTCTGGAAAAACAAAGGTATATCCAGTGCGCCGTAGTAGAAACTGCGCCGGAGAAAAAGGCGGTAACAATTTATTACTGCGCAGAGGCGGCAGAGGGCATGGTATTTGATGCGGACGGAGTGACCGGGACGGTAACGGCAGTTACGCATATTCAGAGCGAAAAAGCAAGGGAAATGGAAGAAAACGGGAACGACAGAACCGTATTAACGCTGTCTAAGGGCGTAGAGGCGGCAGGCGGTGTAATTGCGCTGGAAACGGCAGCAATGGTAGCAGGAATGACAGCAGACGATATTAAGGCACTGAAAGGAGTTTTAAAACAGTATGAGTAGATTATTGGTGGACGACGTAACAAAAACAGACCGCAGGGCGCTTTTGAATGTAAATAAAATGGCAACAATCAGCGACATTGTAGCGCCGACAAGAGAGTATCTGCGTGCAAGCGGCGCAGACGAGCTGACAGTAGAGAGCGGCTGCGTAATTGCTGTAGGCGGCGCAGGCATCTTTAAGACCGCAGAAACGAAACTTACGGCGGCTAATCTGGATGCTGGGGCAACGTTTGCCGTTGGAAATGATTACTATGTGTATATCTGCGACAGCAGGGTAGATGCGCAGGACGAGCAGTATGTTATTTCCCTTAACTCTACATATCCGAGCGGCTGGAACGCAAGCAACAGCCGTAAAATTGGCGGTTTTCATTATGGACGCTGCCGTAAGGTAAACAGCAACTTACAGCCAGTAAACAGCAGCGGTGCGCTTTTCGGTACTGGCTGGGAAAGTGCAGTAAGCAACGGGATTGTACCACGCAGCGTATGGACTATGGGACACCGCCCAAAATGCAACCCGGAGGGAATGGTATATTTAGGCGGTGGCACATGGGTAGACATTTACCTTAATTCAGACGACGGGGCAGAGGGCTTAAAATCAGAGTATAATTGTGCGCCTATGACTGGCACAGAGGGCATGAACTGGTACAGATTTACAGAAAGGCTGATGAAGAGCGGCAAGCGTATGCCGGATTACAGCGAGTTTTGCGCCTATGCTTTTGGCAACCCGCAGGGATTGGCAGAGAATAATACAAACGCATGGAGTGCAAGCTCAAATACACAGCGTGGAGTAACAGGCAGCGTAGTAAATGCAGTTTCTGCCGTGGGATGTGTAGATGCCGTAGGGCGTGTATGGGAATGGCTTAACGATTTGATTACCAGAGCAGAACACGTAACAAATAAAGATTACCATGCAAGCGAGGGCTGGGGCTGGGACTTAAAAAGCCCGTTACGTGATGAGGGTACAAAGTACGACGTTGGTAATATCTATCAGTATTACGCTTATTCTTTGGCAGCGCTGCTAGCGGGCGGCTGCTGGAGCAGTGGCGTTTATGCGGGCGCACGTGCCGTGCGTTGCGACCGTTACCCGTGGTATGTCAGCACGAATATCGGCGTGCGTGGGGCGTGTGACAGTCTGTAGACGGCGGGCGAAAGCCCAGCCGCTACAAGAGGGTTGAGAAATGACGACCAGAGATAAAAGCGACAGACTACACCAGAAAATATATGATTTTCTGCTATACATTTATCCATTGCTAAGCAAATATCCGAAGTATGAAAAATTCAGCCTACAGACAGCGACCAGAAACGCAATACTGGAAATGCTGCAAGACGTTATCAAGTGGCAGAAAACGGCGACGAAAAGCCACCTATATGCAGCAGATACAGCATTGCAGCAAAGTAAGGAATTGCTGCGGCTGGCAAATGACTTAGGATATAGCGCAATGAACGCCCAGCATTACGGCGTAAGCTGTAGGAAACTAAAGGAGCTGGGCGTAATGCTGGCAGAGATTATAGAAGAGGTAAAGGCTACAAAGTAGCGTAAATATGGGGCAGCTGCTTACTACAGCCCTTTGGCAGCGCTGATAGCGGGCGGCAACTGGAACAATGGCGTTAATGCGGGCGCACGTGCCGTGAATTGCAACAATTACCCGTGGAATGTCAACACGAATATCGGCGTGCGTGGGGCGTGTGACTTAGTGAGAGCATTTTAGGCGCAGTGTTTTACGAAATGCTGGCAAGGACTTTATATTAGGCAGATGCTTAATAGTCTATAGTCAGAGTGGCTGTCCCGCCGCAAGGCAAAGAGAAAAAGTAGGGCTGCTGGTTAGTAGCTGCGGCGAAAGGCAGGAGCTTTTTAATGAAGAGGATAGGATATACAAAAGACCGGGACGGAAAAACAATTACGCTTATTGGGGCTATGGCAGATTGCGGGAACGTACAGAAAGCCTATAATAAGGCGAGAAAATGTAAGAGGTACAGAAAAGACGTACTGATATTTACCAAAGACAAAGAGGAAAATTTAGACCGGGTACGCAATGACATTTTAGGGCTTGCCTATGAGCCGGGAGAGTATCGGTATTTTAAAGTATATGAGCCGAAAGAGAGGCAGATAATGGCGCTGCCATTCTATGACAGAGTGGTGCAGCACGCTATAAACAATGTGTTAGAGCCTATTTTTAACAAACGGTTTATTTCCCATTCTTACGCCTGCCGGAAAGACAAAGGTATGCACGCTGCCTCTGATGCGCTGCAATGCTGGCTATACGACTGGGACAAGTACCATAAAGACCAGCCACTATACGCAATCAAAGCGGACATACACCACTATTTCCAGAGTATCACGCATGAGATACTTAAGGCAGAAATCAGAAATATTATCAAGGACAAGCAAGCGCTTGTATTGATAGAGCGGATAATAGACCATAACGGGCAGATGCCGGACGGCGTAGGGATACCAGTAGGAAACCTTACAAGCCAGCTGTTTGCTAATATTTATCTCAATAAGTTAGACCAGTACGCAAAGCATACGCTGGGCGTTGGTATGTATGTGCGGTATATGGACGATTTTATAATACTTAGCCCAGACAAGGAAAAGCTGCGGTACTGGCTGGCAGAAATTGAAAGATTTTTAAGGGACGAGCTGCGGTTAGAGCTGAACCCTAAGACAACGATTTTAGCCGCAAAGAACGGAATAGATTTTGTTGGATACAAACACCGGGCAACACATAGGAAAGTACGACCGGATAGCATTAAGCGTATCAAGAAAACCATTAAGAAATACGAAAGAGGAAAGATTACAAAAGAGCAGTTACAAAAGAGTATACAGAGCTGGACGGGACACGCAGGACACGCCGACAGCTACAACTTACGAAAGAAAATAATCATGCTGGCGCAGGCAGCAGAAGAGAAAGGGGGCAACATTTCATAAATGGCAGGAAACGCCTTACTAAAGACGCTGGAAGAACAGCAGGAAATCATACAGCAGCAAAGTGCGTTGATTGTGGAACTGGTGGAAACGTTGGAGCAATGGGAGCAGGCAGCGGGCTATGATGCAGGAGAATTAAAAGAAAGGGCAGCAAGGTTGTGGGGAAATGGTGGAGAAACCGGGACAGAATACGGGTAAGCGGAAAAGAGGCGCTGCTGGTAGAGCTGGAACGTATTAGAGATGAGGACGACAGACAGAATAAACGTATTGCCGTTATCGAAGAGGACACAAAAGCAATACATAAGCTAACTGCATCTATTGAAAAGTTAGTGATACAGATGCAGGATATGCTATCAGAGCAGAAAGAACAAAGCGAGCGTATCAAACGGTTAGAGGAAGAACCGGGGAACGCATGGAACGCAGTAAAGAAAAAAGCTGTTGATACCGTCGTAGGACTGGTAGCGGGGGCATTGGCAACGGGGCTTATTTATATGATAGCCCAGAATATGTAAAGAAAGGACAAAGTATTATGAAAAAAATTGATTGGGTAAGGAAGTTGACAAGTAGAAAATTGTGGACGGCGGTAGCGTCGTTTGTTTCCATGATGATTGTAGCAACTGGCGGCGCAGAAAATACCGCAACGCAGGTAACAGCGCTGATTATGGCGGGAGCGTCTGTAGTAGCCTATATCATTGGCGAGGGGCTTACAGACAGTGCAAATATTGGACTTGAAGAGGGAGAAGTAACAGAAGAGTAAGGGCAGAGCAGCACGGAGCGCTTGCGGGAAACCGCAGGCGCTTATTTTAATTCAGAAAGGCGGCAAGGAACATGGAAGAGATTAAGAGCGAACAGACAAAGAACATGGAGCAGGAAGAGTTAAAGAAATTGCAGGAAAGAGTAGCGGCAATGACACCAGAAGAGCTGCGGGCGTTCCGCAACTCACATGATGCAGACAGCATGGGGTTTAGCGGAAAGGAGAGCTTGTAGTATGCAGATAGATAAATTATTGACACCATACAACTTTACAGATGCAAATAACGTAGGCAGGATAAAGTATATTGTTATCCATTATGTAGGCGCACTGGGCGGCGCAAAGGAGAACTGCCAGTATTATGCGGGGCAGTATATTGGTGCATCTGCGCATTATTTTGTAGGGTTTGAGGGCGAGATATGGCAGAGTGTGCCGGACGAGGACGTAGCATGGCACTGCGGAGCAAACAGCTATAAGCATAAGGAGTGCAGAAATTCAAATAGTATCGGTATTGAGCTTTGCGTAAGGAAACGGGATACAAGCAGACTGGGGGCAGAGGATAAAGATTGGTATTTTGAGGACGAAACAGTAGCAGCAGCCGTGGAGCTTACAAAATATCTGATGAAAAAATACGGCGTGCCTGCGTCCCGTGTAATCCGGCATTATGACGTTACGGGTAAGATTTGCCCGAACCCGTATGTATATAATACAACAGCGCATACATGGGACGAATTTAGAAAGAAAATCAGCGGGGGAGCAGCAGCGCCGACTACAGATAAGCTGTACCGGGTGCGTAAGAGCTGGGAAGATGCAGCAAGCCAGCTGG
>OLSJ01001097.1_pt1 | contig 17987 bp, 16 predicted proteins | sample 1672151 | NCBI WGS metagenome assembly OLSJ01 (sample SAMEA3136653, study PRJEB25190) | human gut metagenome | biome: human gut; feature: human-associated habitat; material: faeces | place: Austria | collected 2013 | reverse complement strand
ATATAGCTCATCGTAATGTTCTGCACTGGGAGCTTGAACTCTCAGGCGGCTCAGATTCTATAGCAATTTTCTATTACCTTTTTCTAAACCAACTCAGCCTTAATCTTCTCAATCATCTGAGCATATTCTTCATCGCTTAAGAATTTCTTTCCTGGGTTCATCTCAAATGTGCCACCCCACTCATACTCATCTGTGTATTTTGGTACAAGATGGAAATGCAGATGATGTCCTGTATCTCCATATGCACCATAGTTCACTTTTGCAGGTTTGAAGATTTTGTGGATTGCCTCAGATACCTTCGCAATTTCCTCTAAGTATGCTGCTCTCTCTTGTGGTGTCAGCTCCAGAATCTCACTGACATGTTTCTTATGAGCAACTACAACTCTTCCCGGATGACTCTGCTCTTTAAAAAGATATACTTTAGAGTTTTCCAGTTCACAAATCTTAATTCCAAATTTTGCTAATAATTCTCCCTCTACACAATATGCACAATTCTGATCTACCATTTTAATTTCTCCTTTCATGTCGTATTAGAAATATTTTTGTTTCTAATGCAATCAAATCATTGCTCTTTTTATTTAATATTTTTAAGCTCTCCTATATACATAAAAACTTTCACCTTATGTATTCTAAATGCCTGATCTCATTACTTACCTGCAAAGCATCACCACAAGCGGTATTGTTACCAGACTTGCCAGTGTAATAATAAATACACCCTGCGCCGCATAATCAGCTTCTGTTGAACCGAAGCTTTCTGCCATAATCGGAATGCTTGCCATACTTGGAAGCGCAATAATCAGCGTCCAGATATTTCTCGCAAGATCATTCACGCCAAGCCACGTCATCACACGAAATATGACAACCGGCATAACTATCAGCTTAATGATTATGACAAATACAACTGGCCATGCTTTCTTTAATGATCCTGATTCCATCAGTGCAATCGTTCCTCCGATATACAAAAGTGCCAGTGGCTTTGCACAGCTTCCTATTGTATCAAAGCTTCGAAGAATCAGTAAATCTGATGGCACTTTCAAAATCATCAACACCAGCCCGATCAGCACTCCTACTATAACAGGATTAGACAGCTTCTTTATAATCAGCTTCAAGGATAATTCCTGTCCTCCTTCTGATTTAGAAGTGAGCAATACTCCTTCTGTCCAGAGGAACAGATTATCTATTACAATACAGAAAGAAAATGCTACTACTGCAACCGGATCAAATATCTCTTTTACAAGAGGCAGCCCAAAGAACGCCATATTTCCGAAAAGACATTGGGCAGTAAAGATTTTTCTTTTATCTCCCCGGAAATGCAATAACGTTCCTGTAAGGAATCCAGCTCCTGTAAGCAGCGGATATGTAATCAGTGCATAGGGAATTACAGATTTTGCAATATCCCATGCATTTTCCTCCTGCACTGCTGACGGAAATACTGCAATCAGCATCAACGGACAGATAACGCCCATAAGCAGACTGCTTAACCCATGAATGACTTCGGCTTTCAAAAGCCCTAATTTTGCTCCTATAAATCCACATCCGAGAATGACAAAAAACATAATCATTTGACTAATCAACGTATTCATATCTATAGACATTATTTTGTTTCCTCTATTCTCTCATTTCAATTTTATATCCATGATATGAAACTCTAATTCAATTCATGGTCTACATTATGTATATTTTTTAATTTGTATGTTTCATCAAAAATCCCACTACAACACTGTCATATGGCTCAGGATATTCCCACTGATGTACATGTCCGCCTTCCGGTGCAAGATAGAATTCTGCCTGTGAAATTCCATGTACTAATTCCATGGTCTTCTCTATATTCATGAACAAATCCTTTGCCCCTGCAGCGATCAGTACCGGCATTTTAAGCTCATGCAGCCTGCCTGCTGTATTGTGGCTGAGGCATGCCCCACACTGTGCCTTATAGGCATACACAGGCATTGGATAAGGGTACGCTGCATCTTCTTCAATAGATTTCTCAATCTTCTCTGGGTGATGTATCTGCGTGTATTGGCCATAGGTCATCCAAAGATTCAACTGCTTTAATACTGCCGGATCTGTATCTTCTTTCAGCTCACAGATTAAATTTAAAGCCTTTTTAAATGCCGGACTTACACTTGCAAATGTACTTGTCAAAATCAGACTCAGAACTCTGTCCGGAACTTTCAGTGCCACCTGCTGTGCAATGGCGCCTCCCATAGAGACACCCATAACATGGGCTTTTTTGATATCTAATGCATCCATGATACCGATGATATCGTCTGCCATCTGCTCTGTTGTATAACTCTCTGCTTCCGGTTTGTCACTTAAACCTGCTCCTCTGTTATCTGGAACAATACACCAAAACCATTTACTTAAAAGCTCATAGTTATGCTTCCATTTATCTCCCGGTGCTCCAAGTCCCATAATCATAATAATAGGTACACCGCTTCCAAATGTCTGTACATGAAATTTCAATCCATTTACATGGACATCCATATATTCTTTTTTCTGATTCATTTTATGAACCTGCACTTTCTGCTTTTTCTACTCTTAACCGACCTTTGAATATTTCTTTTGGCTAGTCGCGCTCCTTACGTGGTGTCTTGCCATCATAAATGTACATCTTACGGCTGTCGCACTCTGGAAGATCCTTTCTCATGCGGTCAAATACCGGCTCATAATCGAGATCCTGAATCGGCAGGTCTACACGCACATTGTTCAGTGCTGACAGGCACATTCCTTCCAGAATTTCATATCCGTGATATGCTGTATCAATGTTGCAGCTGTGAACTTTTGAATCATCCTCCATCCACTCTGCAAACTCTGTATAGTAAGGTGTCTGAATCGGAATCTGCTGATGGTTTCTCCAGCCTGGATCCTTTCCTTCTATCAGACGACCATTTGTAGCCTTTGTGCATGCTCCCCAGAACCCGTCTGTCTCAGCATATACATAACCTTCTTTACCATAAACAGTCAGACGATTATCACTGCTTCCATACTCCGGTGGGTTGTGAGCCTCTGCAAGATATCCACACTCTACATAAGCATGTACTCCATTTTCCAGTTCCATAGTACCAAGCAGGTAATCTGGTGCCGGATGGTTATCATCCAGACAAATCGGACCGTGTACATGTCCACATACCCATTTTGCACGATGTCCGCCATTCGCCCAGAGAATATAGTCTACATAGTGTGTTCCAAGCTGGCTGAACCAGGCCTGACACTCTACATGTATCTTTGTAATCTCGCCAATTTCGCCGTCCTCAATACGTTTCTTTAGTGTCTGCATCTGGGACAGATATTTCTGCTGATGACAAACAACTGCTTTGATTCCGTTATCATGGCACAACTTTACAATTTTCTTTGCCTCCTGAAGACTCTCAGCCATCGGTTTTTCAAAGGAAATTCCTTTTACACCGTATTTTACTGCCAATTGAATGACAGAAAGCCGGAGATCTGGATATGTAACAAATACAAATATTTCCGGTCTTGTCTCCTTTAACATCTCTTCTGCATCCGTAAAAAGTGGTACATCGTCCAGATGGTATTCCTCAGCAACTGCTTTCATCTTAGGCTCATCAATATCGCAAAGGCCTACTACTTTATAATAATCTGGATTTTCCAGAAGCCCGTGAAGATGAATCTTACCACGGACTCCGAGACCCATTACCGCAACTGTATGCATACTCATAGTCTCTTTTCCTCCTGAGAAAAACTTTTTTTGTATCTTTACTGAAATATCTCTTCTTCCAGCAAAGTCTGCTTCTGTCTGATTGCTTACCCGTGAATCTGCCGGCACATATATTTTCCGTCCTCAGCAACAACCCCGTCACTGTCTGTCTCTGCACGCGGGCTTTCATCTTCCACCATAATCCAGCCAAGGTATCCTGTCTCTGCCAGATATTTGATAATTGCAGGATAGTCAATCTTTCCTTCTCCCATAACAGCCCATTCATTCTGAGCAATACGGTCTTTAAAATGTACGTGGCGGATCAGATCTCTGTGTGCTTTCATCTGTTCAATTGCACTCATACCACCATTCTCAATATGTCCTACGTCCGGAGCCCAGCCAATAGCAGTCGGCTGAATCAACTCAAACATGGCTTCATAGTCTTCTTCTGTACGAAACAACGAATTCTTTGCACTGTTCGGATGGAAACAACATACGATTCCTGCCTCTGCTGCCTTAGCCGCTACAGATGCCATGCAGCTGATCAGACATTTTCTTCTTTCTGCCAATGCTTCACCTTCGCCTCTAGGTACATTTCCTGCATGATGACTCAGCATAATCTTGGCATTTGGAAAATGTTTCACGAATTCAATTGCTTCACGGCTTAACGCTGCTTCTTCCACAGTCTCCTCCATGCCATTCCAATCCTGATGAAGAACAAGTGCCGCAAATTCTATGTTATATTTCTCAAGCTGTTTTTTCACACCTTCCGGGTCATGGAACCATGTTCCAAGCATGTCTATTTCGCACTCAATGCTCTGAAATCCTGCCTCTGCTGCCACTTTAAGCATTCTCGGCAACTGACCAAAATGTTTTCCCATCTTCCATGGATAGGACTGACAACCAAATTTTAAATTGTACACTTCTTCCGACCTCCTTTATAATTTTCTATAAATATCCTCATCAAGCTTATTGCATAAAATACCGATAAATGCATAAATATTCTCATTTATTGCAAAATTATTTGTTTTTTTTTACAAAAAAGGCTCTCAACACATAATCTCGTATAATTATGTTGCAGAGAGCCTGTTTTATTGTCGCGATGCAGCTAATGCATTACGTAAGATACTATACTAAAGCTTTGATAGCAGCAATCTGATCTTCATTCAGATCTAAGATATCGCTGTTGTCCATGGATGTGTTGGAGTCCTCAATCAGAATCATCTTTGTATCCTTGCATGTTACTGTGTTATGCCACAGTGTAGCCGGGATATTGTAAACCTTGTTTGGCTCCATCTTAACTGCCTTGATATCAAGACCGCCTTCTACTTCATTTGCATAGATCAGTGTGCAAGATCCGGCAACAAGTACGAAAAGCTCATCAGTCTTGTTGTGACGCTCCAAGTTGTTGATTCCTGTGATGTCGTTAGCTGGTTTCCAGTTTTTGATACCAACTGTCCATTTCTCGTTCTCGAATACTCTCTGCATTCCTTCTCCGTCAAATGAATAATTTAAAATTTCCATGATTCTTATCTCCCTTTTATATAATAAAATGAATTTAATCAGATTCTTATGCTAATGTTGCTTTGCATTTTTCAACAATGTTCTCAGCTGTAAGTCCATAAGCTGCAAACAGTTCAGCTGGTTTACCGGATTTTCCGAATTTATCCTGGATACCAACTCTTTCGAATTTAGCTCCGGCATGTCCTGCAAGGACTTCTGCTACAGCAGATCCAAGTCCACCGATTACAGAATGCTCCTCAGCTGTTACGATACCTTTGCACTTCTCGTTCATAGCAAGGATTGTCTCAGCATCGATAGGTTTTACTGTGTGCATATTAACAACTGCTGCAGAAATTCCTTCTGCTTCAAGCATCTCAGCTGCTTTTAATGCGATTGGTACCATAAGTCCCATTGTGATGATGCAAACATCGTTACCATCTTTTAAGATGTTAGCTTTTCCCGGGATAAATGGTGTATCCTCTGTTGTGATATCCTCACAAACAGGTCTTGCAACACGGATGTAAACTGGTCCGTCAATCTCTGCTGCTGCAAATACAGCTTTCTCCATCTCTGTAGGATCACATGGTACAAAGATTGTCATGTTCGGCATCTCTCTCATAAGAGCAACATCCTCGATAGACTGATGACTTCCTCCATCCTCTCCTACTGAAAGTCCTGAATGAGATAATCCAAATTTAACATTTGTGTTTGTGTATGCAATAGAGTTACGAATGATCTCATAAGCTCTTCCTGTTCCGAAAAGAGCAAATGTGCTTGCAAATGGAATGTATCCTGTATGAGCAAATCCTGCTGCCATACCCATCATATTACACTCTGCGATTCCAGCGTTAAAGAAACGATCTGGAAATGCCTCAGCAAATGTAGCTGACATTGTTGCGTGTGCAAGGTCTGCATCTAACGCAACGATCTTATCATTCTTTTGTCCTAATTTAACTAATGCTTCTCCGTAAGCAACTCTTAATGATTTTCCCATCTTCCTACGCCTCCAATTCTTTCATAGCTGTCTCGAATTCTTCTGGTTTAACCGGTCTTCCGTGCCATCCTACCTGATTCTCCATGAAGGATACACCTTTACCTTTGATCGTGTGGCAGCAAATGAATTTTGGCTTACCAGACACTGGTGCCTCAATTGCTTTGTCGATTTCTTCGATGTTGTGTCCATCTACTTCAAAGCACTCAAAACCGAAAGCTTTAAACTTCTCAACGATGTTTCCAAGTCCCATAACCTGATCGTTAGTTCCATCGATCTGAAGTCCGTTATAGTCAAGTAAAACGCAAAGGTTGTCAAGTTTGTAATGAGCTGCTGCCATAGCTGCCTCCCATACAATGCCTTCCTGACACTCGCCATCACCAACTACTGTATATACTTTGTAGTCAGCCTTTGCATGCTTAGCTGCAAGAGCGAGTCCTGTTGCAAGAGAGATTCCCTGTCCAAGAGATCCTGTGTTCATATCAACACCCGGAGTCTTGTTGCAGTCCGGATGTCCCTGAAGATGGCTGTCAATCTGACGAAGGTGTGCCAGATCCGCTTTCGGGAAATATCCCAGATCTGCCAGGATTGCATACAATGCAGGACAAGCATGTCCCTTACTTAATACAAAGCGATCTCTGTCTGCTTTCTTAGGATCCTTTGGATCAAGATTCTTCATCTCATCATAGTAAAGAGCCATAAGAATCTCAACGCAGGATAATGATCCGCCCGGATGTCCTGACTGACTGGCAAATAACATCTTCATTATCTCTTGGCGCAATTCCTTTGCTTTTTTCTCGTAATTCATTTTTCTTCCTCCTTATATTAACCTTTAACAGCTCCTGCTGTTAATCCCTCAACTAATCTCTTCTGTGCAAAGAAGAACATGATACATACTGGAATAATCGTAATGATTCCACCTGCTGTCAGCAGACCCCAGTCAACACCAAGCTGACCGATCAAACTCTTCAGTGCTACAGGTATTGTTCTTGTCGCATTGTTCGTAAACATTACCGCAAATGTATACTCGTTCCATGATGTCATGAAGATATATACTCCGGTGGCAACAAGGCAAGGACCTAATATAGGTAAAATGATCTTGAAAAAAGCCATCCTTCTATTACATCCATCAACCAATGCTGCTTCTTCAAGTGATAGTGGCAAGTCGTTAAAAAATCCATTCAGCAACCATACAGAAAACGGAAGTGTGAACGTTGTATATGCGAGTACAAGAGCCCATGGAGTATAAAGTAACCCTAGATTTCTCATTATAGAGTATAACGGGATTAAAAGCAATACTGTAGGGAACATATTATTGCTTAAAAACAATGCCATCATCGCTCTACGTCCTGCAAATCTGTATCTTGAAAACGCATATGATGCTAATGTTGATGCTGTCAGAGAAACAACTGTTGTTACTGCCGCAACAATAAAGCTATTCTTCATGGCAGCCAGGAAATTTACTGTTGTAGTAAACAGTTTCGTGTAGTTCTCCCATTGAACTTGTCTTGGCCAGTATGTAACTGCTCCGTATAACTCCGTGTCCGGTTTTATAGATGTAATAAATGTCCAATAAAACGGGAACAGGATGAAAAGTAATATTACGATCAGTGGAAGATATAATGTTAAAAATCTCTTTAAGAATGATTCCCTCTTCATACTACTTATCCTCCTCTCTAAATGTAAAGATCAAATACGGAACTGCAACCAGGCAAAGTACAAGTGCCAGTAAGATTGCCATTGCTGATGAGTATCCTAAGTTCAACGCCTGAGCTTTATTAAATACATATACACTCAGTGTCTGTGTTGCATAAGCCGGTCCGCCTTCAGTCATGTTAAAGATAACATCGACTGAGTTTGCAACCCAGATAATTCTCAGAAGTCCTGTGATAAAGATTGTATTCTTAATACTTGGAATTGTAATCTTAAATAACTTCTGGAATCCTGTCGCGCCATCCATGTCGGCTGCTTCATAAAGTTCTCCTGGAATTCCCTGCAGTCCTGCAAGAATCATCAGTGCAAAGAATGGAATTCCCTGCCAGATAATCGTTACTACAACTGCCGGAAATGCTGTATTCGTCTGTGCTAAAAATGGTATGCTCTTATTAATTATGTGTAATTTTTGAAGAATGTCATTGAGTACACCATAGTTACCGTCATACATCCATCTCCACATAAGACCGATCAAAATACCAGGTGTGACCCATGGAATCAGGCTGACTGCACGAACAACTCCGCGGCCTCTGAACTTCTTGTTAAGAAGCAATGCCAGTATAAAACCAAATACAAACTGAAATCCAACGCCAAATACCACCCAGAGAATCGTCTTCCAAAGTGCTTTCCAGAACAGCTCATCTTTAAATGCCGCGATGTAATTTGCAAGTCCGACAAACGCAATGTCATTCGGTCTTCTCAAATCATAACTCTGGAAACTCATTCCAATCGCATTAATAACCGGAATGAATACTACGCACAAAATGATAATCAGAGCAGGTGCTACCAATAAATATGGATAGATACTTTTCTTTTTTACCATCGTGTTCTTTCCCTTTCAATCATACTGCCCTGCCAGTTGCCTGACAAGGCAGTTTCATAAATCAATTATTATCTAGTTGTTACAAAATCTAGTTTCTACTCGTTAAGAGCTTTGTCCAGCTTATCCATACACTCTTTCGCTGTAATCTCGCCTGTCAGAGCCTGAGAAATTGTTGCCGGCCAGTTTGTGATCCACTCAGTTGTTGTATCTTTAACCGGAACTGTACCTGCGATATCAACACCTTCCATAGATACTTTCATGAATTTGTCATTCTGGAAGTAGTCTTCCTGCTGAACAGTCTGGCTTACTGGAACCTGTCCTGTTCCTTCGCACCACATTTCCTGTCCTTCTTCTGTTGCAAGATATTTCATCCACTCGAATGCTGCTGCTTTGTTCTCGCAAGAATCGAACATTACAGTCTCTGTATCTCCCATGGATGTCCACTGTCCTTTTCCTTTCGGAATAATGAATGCATCAACATCATCACCAAGTTCTTCTACCATACCTTTAGAAGATCCGATATGATGTATGAACATAGCTGTCTTTCCAGACTTGAAGTTAGCAACTGTCTCGTTGAATCCATCGTTCGTAGCTGACTCTGGAACATATCCGTTCTTATACAGATCGATGAAGTCCTGCATACCCTGTACAGATGCATCAGATGTCAGATCATCAAAGCTTCCGCCTTCACCATAGATGAAGCTTCCCCATGGCTCCTGTCCACCGGAAGCACCACGCATACCAAATCCGTATACGTCTGTCTTTCCATCACCATCTGTATCCATTGTACATTTCTTAATGTCCTCAAGGAACTCATCATATGTCTTAGGTGTCTCTGTGATACCAGCCTCTTTGAAGATTGATGGTCTGTAGTATACATAGAGTACCTGAATGTTCCATGGCATCAGATAAAGTGAATCGTCAGATCCGCCTGCCTTTTTCATTACGTTGTAGATGTTGTCAGAAATGTCATCTTTCTTATCCCATGCATCGACATAAGGTGTTAAGTCTGCAAGCAGGTTGTTGTTTGTGAACATCGGTGTTGCGGAAAGCTTAAAGGTTGCTACATCCGGTGCTCCACCACCCATAGCTGCGTTGAACAGTGTGTTGGAATATCCTCCACCATCCCAAGGAACTTCTTCACCTTCAACAGTGATTCCGTACTCATTCTCCTCGTTGAACTTCTTGATGATGTCCTGCATCAGGGAAGAATAATCTGTGTTATCTGCCCAATACTGGAACTTGATTGTGCACTCTTTGATATCATCGGTTGACTGAGCTTCTTCTTTTTTGTCTGAGCTTCCGCTATTGGATTTAGATCCGCAAGCTGTCATTCCGAGTACCATAGCTGCTGTCAGTAATACTGCTAATAACCTCTTTTTCATTGCTTGTCCTCACTTTCTATATTTTGTTGTAACTAGGATCTCTGACTGATAACCTGTGCTTTCCTGATCCCCTGTTTCAGCCATCTTCCTAACGCAACGAAGAACTTTTTGAACTGAAATGCTTTACGAATTGTAAACGCTTACATTTTAAATTTAAAAAAAATCGTAAGGCATTTACCGTCCTTGTAAGCTCTTACATTTGATAGTTTAATTATATCCTTTTGACACTTTCCCGTCAATGAAAGAATGTACCAAAATAGGGAAAGTTCTTTTGTTACATTTCACTAAGAGTGCATGGTATACTCCTACACTTCCTCACGAGTTTCACAAAAAGCACGCATAGAACTGACCACCATTCGATAGATAAAATCTGCTGCGAACTCTGGTGTACAAGACTTTTTATCGGCAAGCCAGGTCTTTACAAATCCAAGACAGCCATTCAGGCAATATGCATAAAAGTAATCCATCTGATCACTTTTTTCCGGAAACATCTGCTCTAACACCTCCCTGCTGTTTCTTGCCAGAATAACTTCCACTTTCTGAATGAATCGCATATCTCCGTAAGGTCCGACCAAAGCAGAAACAATCTCTCGATTGTTGTCTAACACTTGAAATATGTCCTGAAGAAAATAAAATCCATTATCCTCTCGCTTTTCAATTGGATGCTCTCTGATCGCACGTTCCATCTCCTCTGCCAGATCATTCTCAATCTCATACAACAGCCCTGATATATCTGGATAATGCAAATAAAAAGTAGATCTGTTAATATCTACCTGATCTACCAATTCTTTTACTGTAATCTCACCTACACTTTTCTCCTTCATAAGCATGGCGAGCCCATTTCTAAGCTGGGTCTTTGTCTTGCGGACCCGACGGTCTGTCTTCTTCTGCATATGTTTCCTGCTCTTTCTTTCATTATAGTGTTAAATTTTTATAACATATTGATATAATGCAACATTTTTAATATTTTCTGTCTATTAATCAGCACTTTTTAACCTTTTAACGGTTGTAAATCACTTTCTTCCTTAATATAATACTTTTTGATAAGATAATCAACATCGTATCTATTACTAGAAAAATATTTACACAAAAGGAGCATTTTATTTATGAGGAACGCATTTCGGATTTTCCGCCGGGACATGAAACGTCTGCTGCGCAGTCCTGCTGCCGTGCTGGTCATGATCGGCGTATGTATTATCCCCTCTCTGTATGCCTGGTTCAATATTGCAGCCAATATTGACCCATACAGCAACACCTCCGGCATTAAAGTAGCCGTTGCCAATAACGACAAAGATGCAACAAGCAATGATCTTACAATCAATGCCGGGAATGAAATTATTAAAAATTTAAAAGAAAATGATCAACTCGGATGGACTTTTACGGATGAAGAAAATGCTGTTGAAGGAGTCAAATCCGGAAAATATTACGCGGCAATCGTAATTCCGGAAGATTTTAGCAGTTCTCTTCTGAGTATCCTCTCCGGCAAGATGGAGACTCCGAAACTGGATTATTATCTTAATGAAAAAATCAATGCAATTGCACCAAAAATCACAGACAGTGGTGCCAGCACAATCCAGCTTCAAATCAACAATACCTTTTCATCCATTGCATCTGAATCGGTTTCAAATGTATTAAAGCAGTCTGTTACTGACCTGGCCGGTACTATCGATACTGTCAATTCTGATCTTGTGTCAATGCTTGACAAAGTAAATGATAATATTGCCGAGTACCAAAAGATTCTGGATTCCTTCAATTCCAGTGTCGGTGGTACACAGACTTTGATCGATAACGCAAAAAGTGCCACATCTGCTTTAGGTGACGCAGCAACTTCCGGTGCAAATGCACTTTCCGATGCAGACAGCGTATTAAAGGACACACGAACCGCTACCGGGAACTTCACTTCCGCATTATCCCAGTCTATTTCAAATGGTCTGAGTATTATTGAACAGGCTTATGGCCAGGCTTCTGAAGGATTCGGCAAGCTGTCTGGCCAGGCTTCTGATATTAATCAGAAAGTGGGAAATGCTTTGAATAATGCCCAGGAAGTCAATACCAAAAACGGTGAAATTATTGCAACACTGCAGCAGCTTGCTTCACAATTACCGGCACAGTCCGATACAATCAACTCTGCTCTCGCAAAACTTTCTGAGCAGAACCAGAGCAATCAGCAGTTGATCAGCAGCCTGACTGCCGGAAACGATGGTATTAGCAACGCACTTTCCACAACAACCAATACACTTTCACAGTTGGAAACAATCAACAAAGCAAACTTAAGTGGTATTCAGAGTCTTCGTACCTCTCTTGATGAGAACGTATTTCCACAGTTAAATCAGACTATGGATATTTTTTCCAGTCTGACAGGTGAACTGAACGGAATACTGAACGGTGTACCTGCTACCACTGAGCAGTTAAACAGTATTCTGACACAGCTTGGCACAAGCCTCACAGAACTGAACAACGTACTGAATGGAACACAGTCCTCTCTGAATGCCGTAATCAACCGACTGGACAACGTCCGTACCGACATCAATGCGATTACAAGTTCTGAGACATTTCAGAAGCTTACCTCTTTAGAAGGCATTGATTCCGATACGATTGCTGAATTCGTATCATCTCCGGTAAATGTGGATACAGAAACTTACTATTCTGTTAAAAACTACGGTTCTTCCATGACACCATTCTATTCGAACCTGGCAATCTGGGTTGGAGGAATCGTCCTGATTGCTATCTTCAAAATGGAAGTAGACCGTGACAGATCCATGCGTTCTTACAGTGCCACAAATATGTATTTTGGGCGCTGGCTTTTATACATGCTGCTAGGTCTTGTCCAGGGACTGATTGTATGTGTCGGAGACGTATTTCTTCCAGGCGTTCAGTGCCGTCACCCATTTGCGCTGGTACTGACCGGGCTTGTATGCTCCTTTGTATATGTCAACATTATTTATGCTCTGTCACTGACATTTAAGCATATTGGAAAAGCGTTATGTGTAATCTTTGTCATTCTTCAGATTCCAGGATCTTCCGGAACCTATCCGATTGAAATGACACCGGCATTTTTCCAGAAAATACACCCGCTTCTTCCATTCACTTATGGAGTTGCTGCGATGCGTGAAGCAATTGCAGGCATGTATGGAAGTGTTTATATCCACAACCTTTTAACCTTGCTCTGCTATGTTCCGATTGCGCTTTTGATCGGACTTGGAATAAGACCTCTTCTGGCCGGACTGAACCGCCTGTTCGACCTGAAGCTGTCTGAAACAGAATTTATGGTCTGTGAAGAACCAGATGAGCAATTAAGTAAGAGCACTCAGTTATCCATGCTTTTAAAGGCTTCTCTGTCTCAGGAAGATTTACGTACACAGACCGCTGAGAAAGCTCAGAATTTTGAACAGAATTATCGGAAAATGATTCGCTATGGTTTCCTTGCGATTACTATTATTCCGTTAATCTTCCTGATACTGATGTTCAGTCTGGAATCGAAAATTGTATTTTTGGTTCTTTGGATCATATCTATCATCGCCATCGCAACATGGCTTATTATTGTAGAATTCATTCACACAAGACTCGCCGAGCAGCAACAGCTGGCTGGAATGTCTTTTGATGAAATGGTAAAAAGATTTCACGGAAAGGAGGAGGAATAATCATGAAAAATATTCTTCGCATTTTTAAGTATGATTTAAAGAAAATCCATAAAAATGTCATTGCCATGATCGTTATTATGGGAATCACTGTTATTCCGACTCTTTACGCGTGGTTCAATATCGCTGCAAGCTGGGATCCATACGGAAATACAGGAAACTTAAAAGTTGCTGTAGCAAGCTCTGATGAAGGTTATAGCGGTGAACTTCTCTCAGTAAACCTTAACCTTGGAGATCAGGTTCTAACAACTCTTAGAGGTAACTCGCAGCTTGACTGGACATTTACAAGTGCTAAGAAAGCGAAAGAAGGAGTAAAATCCGGAAAATATTATGCGGCAATCGTAATCCCAAAAGATTTCAGTAAAGACATGATGAGTATTTTCACATCCAATGTAACACATCCTGAAATCAAATATTATATCAATGAAAAGGAAAACGCAATTGCCCCGAAAGTCACCGTAAAAGGCGCAAATGCCGTACAGCAGCAAATTAATGATACATTTGTACAGACGGTATCCCAGACCGCATTAGAAGCCTTTCAGCTTGTTAATAACGTTGCTGACGAGACCGATGATCAGACAATCGCCGACAACCTCTCAGCCGCACTGGCGCAGATTTCAACAGACTTATCCTCTGCCGCCGGCACTGTACAGGCATTTTCCGATATGGCAAATTCTGCGGCAATTATGTTGAATACCACTACAGAATTCTTAAGTCAGTCCGGTTCCGGTACAAAAGCCAGTGTAAATGCTCTGGGCGTGGCTGGAAATGGTATTGATTCCCTGAATTCAGCTTTAACAGGAACAACAGATTCCATCAACCAGGCACTTTCACAGAGCGCTTCCTTCTACAGTGCGGTATCCACCTGTGTCGGAAATGCACTGGATTCCTATAATTCAGACGCACAGGCTTGTGCAAATGCACTGACTGCCGTAAGTGGACGTGTGCAGAATCTGATAGATGGTTACCAGTCACTGGAAAACTCTCTGAGCCAAATTGCTTACTCTATTACTGAGCCTCATTTAAAAGGTATGCTTATGCAGGCAATCGGCAATATTCAGAAAGCGAAAGCTTCTCAAGAAGCAATCCGTGATGCCATTAACGATGCAGCTACTGGTATTACTTCCGCAACTGCAAATGCAACCGAATTAAAGAACAATATTGACAGCTTGATCGATCAGAGTAATTCTTCAATCAGTACTGTGAAAAAAGATTATGAAAACAATGTTAAGGGTAGTCTGGATGATCTGGCAAATGATCTGACTAGCACAGGCAGCTCTATTACTTCACTGCTTGGACAGTTAGATAACAGTCTGAAAGACATTTCCGGGGTGACAGGCTCTGCAGCCGGAAATCTCACAGAGGTACAGAAAGCTTTATCAGATTCCGCTTCTCTTTTAAATGAAGCATCCGGTAAAATGTCTAATGCAGCAACTGCGATGCTATCTTCCGATGACAACGGCATTCAGTTACTGACCAGCCTTCTCTCTGAGGATCCGGAGGCAATTGGTTCATTTCTTGCATCACCGGTCAAGCTTAATGAAACACATATTTACCCTATCGAGAACTATGGATCTGCTATGGCTCCATTCTACTCAACACTCGCGATTTGGGTCGGCGCAGTTGTAATGGCTGCCATGTTAAAAGTAAATGTTTCAGACAACTTAAAACACAAATTAAATAATCCGAAAGAACACCAGTTATATATTGGACGCATTCTTCTTCTCCTTTGTATAGGATTTTTACAGAGCGCATTGATCTGTCTTGGCGATCTTTATTTCCTGGGCATCCAATGTGAACATCCTGTATTATTTGTACTGGCAGGATGCTTTAGCAGTCTTGTATATGTAAACATTATTTACGCTTTGACTGTTTCCTTTGGAGATATCGGTAAAGCAATCGCAGTTGTGCTGATGGTCATGCAGGTAGCCGGAAGTGGTGGAACTTTCCCAATTCAGTGTGCGCCGGAATTTTTCCGGAAAGTATATCCTTTACTTCCATTTGTACACAGCATGAACGCTATGCGTGAATGTATCGCCGGTTTCTATGGCATGAACTACTGGATTGAACTTGGAAAACTGGCACTCTTCCTGATTCCAGCATTGTTGCTCGGTCTGATCCTCAGGAAACCAGTCATCAAGTTAAATGATGCATTTACAGAAAAATTGGAAAGTACACACCTGATCTAAAAAGAATCTCGCTTTCTAGATTCTCCGCCTGCGGCGGGTCGCAGTATGCAACATACTTCTTATCCGCCGCAGTGCGATCATCAAGAATCATTTTTCTACTCTAACTCAATTTATTTACTTCACGGTCATATGTATAGACTCCATTAATCTCATCTTCTATATCACTCCATTGTGTATACACACATCCACATAATCCCTGTCCTTCTAATTTTTTTATTTTACGATCTAGTTGACGATACGCCTTCTGATACTCTGTCTTCGTTTTATAGCCTCCATAACCATATTTCTTTTCTGATGCAGTATGTTCTTCTACTTCTAATGTAAAACCTCCGTATTCGCTCAATACGGCTGCTCTGACGTCTTCCGGTTTAACTTTTAAAGTGAAGAAATAATTATGTATACTTTGAAAATCTCCTGTTCCCTGATCAAACCAACCACTTGCTGAATCTATCAAATGTTCTGAATCTATCTTTCTCACCATATCCGTGATTCGTTGTGTAGCAAATTGTCCCCATCCTTCATTAAAAATGACCCATGTGCATATACTCGGATGTTTTTTTAGTAACTGAATCGTTTCTTTTACCTCGTTGATAAATTCACTTCTTCCTTCCTGACTTCGTCTTGCAAATAATCTGGAATAATGATCTTTTACTGTAATCCCCAATCCGGACAGCACTGTTGCCAGATACGTGACGAACCAACTCTGATACTTTTCTCCTCCATTTACCATATCCTGCCACACAATCACTCCAAGTCGGTCACAATGATAATACCAGCGTTGCGGTTCTATTTTAATATGCTTTCTGACCATATTAAATCCTATTTTTTTCATTTCCAGAATATCAAAGACCCATGCTTCTTCTGAAGGTGCTGTATAAAGACCATCCGGCCAATAGCCTTGATCCAGAACTCCTTTCAAAAAGCACTTCTTGTTATTCAAATAAATGCGCGGAATATGGTCTTCATCCTGTTGAATTGTAAAATCACGAATCGCAAAATAACTTTCCACTTCATCTAAAACGTGCTTCTTATCTGTCTTATCTGTCTCATCCTCACATTCAATCAATGATACATGAAAATAATACAAATATGGAGTTTCACAAGACCAGTATTTTGCATTTTGAATTTCTACCTCTATCCATGTATTTGCTCTTCCTGATATTGATTTTTGCACATCAGGTATCGTGTGTGATAATGCAAGAAAATCCGTTACATTATCTTCCGCATTCGCATATATCTTCGGAAATCTAATATCTATTTGTACAGTCAAATCTTTCTGTTCTGAGACTGTCTGAATATATATTTTTACCTTCTCCGATGCATTTACGCAATTATTTAAAGTTGGCTTTCCTTTTTGCTTTCCAGTTTTTATATATTTAGTTTCTACATTTTTTATCCGGTCTTGCGGAACATATTCCATCCACACAGTCTGCCATATTCCACTTTGAGCAGTATAATACATCCCTCCACGTTTCAATTTTTGTTTGCCCTTTGCATGATACGATGTATCTGACAGATCCTGGACCATAATTACCAATTCATTCTCTCCACTATGAACATACTCCGAAATATCGCAGGAAAATGGCAGATAACCACCCACATGACTTACTACAAAGTGTCCATTCATCCAGATTTTACAACTTTGATCTACTGCTCCAAAATGTAATAATAGTCGTTCTTGTAATGCCTTATTATCCCATTCCTGACACTTTATCTTTGTTCTGTACCACAAATATTCATTCGGCATCAACTGCCTGGATACTCCTGATAAAACACTCTCTGGTGAAAACGGGACTAATATTTTTCCATCATATTGCTTTGGTTTCTTCTGATTCTGTGTAAAGGCATATTCCCACCAGCCATTTAAAATTTCATAATGCGTTTCTCTCATCATAATTGGTCTTGGATATTCCTGTAAAACATGTTCAGAATCTAGATTTCTTCCCCATCGTGTAAATAATTCTTTCATCTTTCCCTCACAGATATCATTTCTTTATTGTACAATCTTGCATAATCCTTGTATTATTTATATATGATGTTGGGGGCAAAAGCCCCAACTATGATGCCTACGGATTGTTCCGTGC
>OLSJ01001091.1_pt1 | contig 18036 bp, 20 predicted proteins | sample 1672151 | NCBI WGS metagenome assembly OLSJ01 (sample SAMEA3136653, study PRJEB25190) | human gut metagenome | biome: human gut; feature: human-associated habitat; material: faeces | place: Austria | collected 2013 | reverse complement strand
ATCGGAAAATCTGATATCAGGCGGCCGGTTTTGCTAATACTTGAGCGTGTAAGACATGAAGATTACTCTTCAGTTTTGAGAAGATCTTTCAAAGAAGAAAACTGATATCCCATGGATTCCCATTTGTTAAGAAGTTCATCGAGGATTTCTCCGTTGGTTTTCGAAGTGTTGTGAAGTAGTACAATGGCACCGGGATGAATACGGCCGAGTAATTTGTCAAAAGCCTCTTCTTTGGATGGCTGGGCATCGGTAAGCCAGTCAACATAGGCGAGACTCCAGAAGAAGGTATGATATCCCATATCTTTGGCCATCTGTAGATTTTCGGTATTGTATTTTCCCTGAGGCGGCCGGTAAAATCGTGTCATCGACTTTCCGGTGATCTTTTTGAAAAGATCTTCGACATCTGAAAGCTCTTTTGAGAAGGTTTCCTGTGTCGCAATCTGTGACATATCGGGATGATGATACGTATGATTGCCGACGGTGTGACCTTCTTTTTGCATTTGTTTGATCAGATCTGGATTATCCTGCAGAAAATTGCCGACGACAAAAAAGGTAGCAGGAACATGATGCTTTTTCAGAGCCGCCAGGATAGAAGGGGTATTGCCATTTTCGTAACCACAGTCAAAAGTCAGATAAATCACTTTCTGATCAGTGTTTCTGGCATAGTAGGCATTATATTTTTTTAATTCATCGAATGAGGCATTTCCGACGGGAGCTTTTCCTTCCTCCTGAAAACTCAACCCCCAGTTTTCGGTGGTTGGGAGAACAAAGGAATGAGAAGAAGATACAAAAGTGCGGCTGGCCGGAGTCAAAGTTGTTTCACTGGCGGGGAAAATTCGGGCAATCAATCCTCCGGCAAAAAAACAGAAGGAAAAGAAGAAAAGGAGGATTAATGGTTTATATCTGGAATAAAGGGTGGAAAAAGAAAGATGAGTTTTGGGTATATGGAATCTGAACATAGAAACTCCGGAAAACTTTTTATACAGTTATATGATGCCCTAAGGAAAAAGATGTGCGGAAAAGGACACAAACTTGCAAAGAATAGGGAATGATAGTAGTATAGGAACGTAGAATTATTAAGAACAGATATAAGAAAGAATAAATGAAACGGGATGAAAACATGGCCAGAGAATATGTGAAAAAAGATAATATGCTGAGTAAAGAAATCCGTTATAAAAAAACAGAGAAGGGTATGATGATCACTGAATATTATGGAAATGACAGTTATGTGGTGCTGCCGGATGAGATAGAAGGTGAGCCGGTCACGATACTGGGAGATTATGCATTTTCCAGAAATCTTTCAGTTGAGGAAATATGGATGCCGTTGGAACTTAAAGAAGTTGGAAGATATGCATTTTACAGGTGCCGGAATCTGAGAAAATTAGTACTTGGCAACAGACTTCTGGATATGGGAGGTGGTGCACTTACAGGCTGCCATCTGGAAGAAGTAGAGATATATCTTCAGGACGGAAAAAAGAGCTGTCTGAAGTCGATTGTAGAAGAGATGCGGTACCAGATGAGGATATATCTACATACGCCTGAAGGAGGACAGGAAGCAAAACTACTCTTTCCGGAGCATTATGAAGAGGCGGTGGAGAACACCCCTGCAAGAATACTGGAAACGCATCATCACGGGGCAGGCGGATATTATCGTCAGTGTTTTTATGACCGTGAACTGGACTATCGAAAATATGATGAGATGTTTTATCATACGGTTGCGGAAGACACAGAGGAGACGGCAGTGGAACTGGCACTGAACCGCCTGCGGTTCCCGGCAGAACTTTCAGATAAGAACAGACAAGGTTATGAAGAATACTTAAAAAAGCACATGACTGCGGTGGCAAAATGGACGGTGAAGCAGGAAGAGGTGGAAGGAATCCGGTTCCTGCAAAGAAGAAAATTATGGACAGAACAATCTTTACAGGCGGGAATGGATTTCGCGGCAGAAGGTAGCAAAACAGAAATTCTGAGTATTTTTATGGATATCAGAAAGGATCAGTTTCCAAAGAAGAAAAAGACATTTGAGCTATAGAGTATTTATAAAACAAGTAGAGAAGAAAAGCAATGGACAGAGAAAAGATAGAAAATAACAGAGAAACCATAGAAAAGGACCGCCTGGAAAATATAAGCCGTAAGATTCTTGTTATGGCAAGGAATGAACTGTATATGAAGATGCGGTTCCTGGATGTAGCATTATCCAGTCTTCCGTTTGTACTTGATACGGGGGCGGAAGGTATGGGAACAGACGGACTGTATCTGTATTATGATCCACAATATCTCGGGGGATTGTTCAGGGAAGACCGAGTGATGGTGAACAGGATCTACCTGCATCTGGTGCTGCATGGGATTTTTCGCCATATGATCCGCAGAAAAGGAAGAGAGGAACGGCTTTATCATCTGTCATGTGATATTGCTGTGGAATCGATCATCGATGAATTACAGTATCGGTGTGTTATGAAGGCCAGGTCGTTCCCAAGAAGAGAAATGTACCGTGAACTGAAAAAAGAAATGAAAACGCTTACGGCAGAACGAATATATGAAGTGCTGAGGAAAAAAGCGCTGACACAAAAGCAGCTTGAACAACTGGAGGTGGATTTCCGGGTAGACGATCACAGTTACTGGCCAAAAGCTGAGGAGAAAAAAAGACAGAATCAGATTGAAAACCGCTGGCAGGATATCAGTGAGCGTATGGAGACAGAGATGGAGACATTTTCCAAAGAAGCATCACAGACATCCGGAAATCTGATCGATCAGGTGAAAGTAGAAAATCGGGAGCGAATGGATTACCGGGAATTTTTAAGAAAATTTTCGGTGTTAAAAGAAGAGATGACGGTGGATCCGGATTCTTTTGATTATACTTTCTACAGTTATGGATTAACTATGTATGGGAATATGCCGTTGATCGAGCCACAGGAATGGAAAGAAGTTCAGAAGGTAGAAGAATTTGTTATTGTGATCGATACATCGATGTCCTGTTCGGGAGAATTGGTGAAAAAATTTCTGGAGGAGACTTACGGCGTATTAAGTGAAAACGACAGCTTTTTCCGAAAAGTGAACATTCATATCATTCAATGTGATGATCAGATTCAGACGGATCAGAAGATCACGTGCGAAGAAGAGCTGAAAGAATACATGGACAAACTGGAATTAAAAGGCGAAGGCGGAACGGATTTCAGGCCGGCATTCTCGTATGTGGATGAACTGGTTCGCCAGCATACATTTGAACATTTACGGGGAATGATCTATTTTACGGATGGCCGGGGAATCTATCCGGCGAAAAGGCCTGTATATGAGACGGCATTTGTGTTCATGGAGGAAGACTATGAAGATGTAGATGTTCCGCCCTGGGCAATAAAGATCATCCTGGAAGAAGATCGGGATTTCTGATCAGATGAAATAAATAACAGCAAAAGAAGGGAATACAATGGATATAAAAAGAGCCAAAAAAGAAATCAAAGATTCGATAGAGGCATATCTTGCCAAAGATGAATATGGAGATTATATGATCCCATCAATAAGACAAAGACCAATTCTCCTGATGGGGCCTCCGGGAATCGGTAAGACACAGGTTATGGAACAGGTGGCAAAGGAGTGTAAAGTCGCACTGGTATCTTATACGATCACACATCATACCAGACAAAGTGCGGTCGGACTTCCGTTTATTGAAAAGAAGATGTACGATGGGAAAGAGTACTCGGTTACAGAATATACGATGAGTGAGATCATCGCTTCGGTATATGACAAGATGGAAGAGACAGGACTTAGAGAAGGAATTCTGTTCATTGATGAGATCAACTGCGTGTCTGAGACTCTGGCTCCGACAATGTTACAGTTTTTGCAGTGTAAGACATTTGGTAATCAGAAGATTCCGACAGGATGGATCATTGTAGCGGCAGGTAATCCGCCGGAGTACAATAAGTCGGTACGGGATTTTGATGTGGTAACATTGGATCGAATCAAGAAGATCGATGTAGATGTGAATTATGATGTATGGAAAGAATATGCATACCGGGCAGATATTCATCCGGCGATTCTGGCATATCTTGAGATCAGGAGAGACTATTTTTACCGGATGGAGACGACGGTAGATGGAAAGGTCTTTGCAACAGCCAGAGGCTGGGAAGATCTGTCACAGTTTCTGAAGACTTATGAAAAGCTTGGAAAGAAAGCGGACAGAGAGGTTGTACATCAGTATATCCAGCACTGGAAGATCGCAAAAGATTTTGCCAATTATCTGGAACTGTATCATAAGTATAAAAAAGATTATGGTCTTGAGAAGATTATTGAAGGTGTCTATACCAGGGATACGCTGGAGAGACTTCGATATGCAGCATTTGATGAGAGGTTCAGTGTTGTAAATATGTTGATCGGCCGTCTGGGAAGCTGCTTCAAAGAATATTTCCTAAAAGACAGACTGGTTACAATGATATATGAATATCTGAAGTTATATAAATCCAATCTGCAAATGGATCTTGTCGTCTGTGAAGCCAGAGAGCAATATGAAAAATTACGGAAAGAAGAACAGATGACAAAGCAGGACAAGCATGTAAGAAAACAGGTGCTGGATAAACTGGAATCTTACGAACAGCTTGTAAAAGAAGAACATCTGGAAGGAGAGGCAGCATTTGAACGTATAAAAGAGGTGTTTGGAAATGAAGTGGCAGAGAGAGAAGAACTGACAGAACGTACACTTTCCGCATTGGAACATGCATTTGAATTTATGGAAGATGCATTTGGGGACAGTCAGGAGATGGTTTCTTTTGTTACAGAACTTAACACGAACTATTATAGTATTCAGTTCTTAAAGGAAAATGACTGTGATAAGTATTATCAGTATAATAAGAAACTGTTATTTGACAAACAGCAGGAGGAGATCCTGTCAGAACTAAATGAAGTAGAACAGGATCTGAACACTGCCATAAAATAGATGATTAGTATATAAGTTTATATCCATGACGGATTTTGCGATAAATTTTCCAGATAATCATGGCCGGAAAGCTGAGCGCAATATATAGTGATGATAGAATTCCGACACCCCCACCGACGATCATAAGAATTAAAATGCCAATATTCATAAGTCAAAGTCCTCCTTGTCAATGTTTTTATGTATTGATGTTATGTATGATGTGGAATTTTGCTTCCGGGTACATTGTATGGACTTTTGGTAAGAAGATAAAGAGAAACGGATGGATCTTAACACGGTATGAACAAGAATCGTTATTTTCTTAACATTGTTTTAGCGAAAGAAGTACATTTACTTTAAAGACAACAGGTGTTAAAATAAGCAATGAATGTAAACGAAGATGATATAAGACCCGGGGAGGTCTTAAACAAGATGAGATAAAGGAGAAATATATATGAAATGGAATCAGTTTCGTCTGAAGACAACAACAGAGGCAGAAGATATCGTCAGCAGCATGCTTGCTGATCTTGGAATCGAAGGAGTGCAGATCGAAGATAAGATCCCGCTTACACAGTCTGACAAAGAGCAGATGTTTGTAGACATCCTGCCGGATATGCCGGAAGATGACGGATGTGCATACCTGACATTCTATCTGGATGAAGAAGTAGACAAGCATGAGATGTTACTGAAGGTCAGACAGGAATTAGAAGAGATGAGAAGTTATCTGAATGTGGGAGACTGTACGATCGAGGAGTCCCAGACAGAAGATGTAGACTGGGTAAATAACTGGAAGCAGTATTTTCATCAGTTCTATATTGATGACATTCTTGTCATTCCTTCATGGGAGAATGTAGAGGCCAAAGACAGCGACAAGATGGTGATCCATATCGATCCGGGCACAGCATTCGGAACCGGTATGCATGAGACCACACAGCTCTGCATCCGCCAGCTTAAGAAATATGTGACAGAAGATACAGAGATCTTAGACGTTGGATGTGGAAGCGGAATCCTTGGAATGTTGGCGTTAAAGTTCGGCGCAAAGCATTCGGTAGGAACAGACCTGGATCCGTGTGCGATCGATGCAACCTACGAGAATATGGACAACAACGGAATCAGCAGAGACCAGTATGAAGTCATGATCGGTAATATCATTGATGATAAAGAAGTACAGGATAAGGTCGGTTATGAGAAATACGATATCGTAGCAGCAAATATCCTGGCAGATGTACTGGTACCGCTGACACCTGTGATCATCCACCAGTTGAAAAAGGGCGGTATCTATATCACAAGCGGAATCATCGAAGATAAAGAAGAAGTGGTCGTAGAAGCTGTGAAGAAAGCAGGCCTCGAAGTTCTGGAAGTGAACCACCAGGGTGAATGGGTATCTGTAACGGCAAGAAAGAATTAGAGGATTCGATATGCAACATTTTTTTGTGTCACCGGAGCAGGTGAAGGAAGGAAAGATCTACGTAGAGGGCGGCGACGTCAATCATATGAAGAATGTACTCCGCATGAAGACCGGTGAAGAACTTACGGTAAATGACGGAGAAGGCAGTCAGTACCTGTGTGCAGTGGAATCCTATGAAGCAGATATGGCAGTGCTTAAGATACTGGGGAAAAAGCAAGACGAGAGCGAGCTTGCATCAAAGATCTATCTGTTCCAAGGACTTCCAAAGCAGGACAAGATGGAACTGATCGTGCAGAAGTCGGTAGAACTCGGCGCATATCAGGTAATCCCGGTGGCGACAAAGCGAGCCGTGGTCAAGCTGGATGCGAAGAAGGCGAAGAAGAAGGTCGAACGCTGGCAGCAGATTGCGGTCAGTGCGGCGAAGCAGGCAGGACGAGGTATTATTCCTGAGGTGGGAGAAGTATGCACTTATGCGCAGGCATTGAAGCAGGCAGAAGAACTGGACGTTGTCCTGATCCCATACGAACTGGAAAAAGGGATGGAAGAGACGAAGCAGATCATCGCAGGGATCAGACCGGGGCAGTCGGTCGGCATCTTTATCGGACCGGAAGGCGGCTTTGAGGAAGAAGAAGTAGCACTTGCCATGAAAACCGGGGCAAATCCGGTGACACTTGGCAAGAGAATCCTTCGGACAGAGACTGCAGGACTTACGATGCTTTCGGTTCTGATGTTCCATCTGGAAGGGTAGAAACATAATCTAATACTAAGAATGAAGAGTACAGGAAGTGAAGAAATGAAGGAAGTATATCTGGATAATTCGGCGACTACCATGGCATACCGAAGCGTCGGGGAACTGGTGCAGAAGGTCATGTGTGAAGACTATGGCAATCCGTCTTCTATGCATAACAAAGGTGTGGAAGCAGAAAAATATATAAAAGAAGCAAAAGAAACATTTGCCAGACTCTGGAAGGTACAGGAAAAGGAAGTGTATTTTACTTCCGGCGGTACGGAGAGTGACAATATGGCACTGATCGGCGCGGCAAGAGCGAATAAGCGTGCAGGCAACCACCTGATCACATCATCCATCGAGCACCCGGCAATCATCAACACCATGCGTTTTCTTGAGGAAGAAGAAGGATTCCGTGTGACCTATCTTCCGGTAGACCAGTACGGAAGAATCCGTCTGGATGCGTTGAAAGAAGCGCTGTGTGAAGATACGATCCTGGTATCGATCATGTATGTGAACAACGAAGTGGGTTCCGTACAGCCGATTCAGGAAGCGGCAAGTATCGTAAAGGCATATAATAGAGACATTTTATTCCATGTCGATGCGGTACAGGGATTTGGAAAATACAAGATCTACCCGAAGAAACTGAAGGTAGATATGTGCTCCATCAGCGGTCACAAGATCCACGGACCGAAGGGCGTGGGTGCATTATACATCGGTGAAAATGTAAAGATCCGCCCGATCGTTTACGGCGGCGGTCAGCAGCATGACATGCGTTCCGGAACGGAAAATGTACCGGGAATCGCAGGACTTTCCCTGGCGGCAAAGACGATTTACGATAACCTCGATGAAAAAGTGGAGAAGATGCGGGCGTTAAAACAGCATTTCATCGAAGGCGTGGAAAAGATCGAGAATACAACGATCCATGGTTTATACGATGAGACGTCGGCACCGCATATTATCAGTGTAGGAATCGCAGGGATCAGAAGTGAAGTGCTATTACATGCGCTGGAAGATAAAGGAATCTATGTGTCATCCGGATCGGCATGTGCGTCCAACCATCCGCAGATCAGCGGTGTGTTAAAAGGAATCGGGGCAAAACAGGAGTTCCTGGATGCGACGCTTCGGTTTAGTATGTCAGAATTTACTACACTGGAAGAGATTGACTATACGCTCGATGCACTATATAATATAGTACCGATGCTTAGAAGATATACCAGACATTAGAAAGTTACAGATAAAAGAGAAAGAGATCAGGAAAGGAATCAGAAGATGAGATTTCATACATTTTTATTAAAATATGGAGAGATTGGAATTAAGGGAAAGAACCGTCATCTGTTCGAAGACGCACTGGTGCGCCAGGTGCGTTATGCATTAAAAGATGTAGACGGACAGTTCGATGTACACAAATCACAGGCAAGAATCTATGTAGACTGTGAAGGAGATTATGATTACGATGAGACTGTGGAACATCTGAAGAAAGTATTCGGTCTGGTCGGAATCTGTCCGGTTGTCCGTATGGAGGACAAAGGATTCGAGGAACTGAAAAAAGATGTTGTCGCATATATGGATGAGATGTATCCAGATAAGAACTTTACATTTAAAGTAGAGTCCAGACGTGCCAAAAAGTCTTATCCGCTGAACTCTATGGAGATCAGCCGTGACCTTGGAGAAGCGATCCTGTACGCATTCCCGGAAAGCGGAATCAAAGTAGATGTACATCATCCGGATGTTATGGTGAACGTAGAAGTCAGGAATGAGATCTACGTATATTCACAGATCATTCCGGGAGCAGGCGGAATGCCGGTCGGAACCAATGGTTCGGCGATGCTTCTGTTATCCGGCGGTATCGACAGCCCGGTTGCAGGATACATGGTATCCAAACGTGGAGTAAGCCTTGAGGCTACTTACTTCCATGCGCCGCCGTATACAAGCGAACGTGCAAAACAAAAAGTTGTGGATCTTGCAAAGAAAGTGGCAAAATATTCCGGACCGATCAAGCTGCATGTCGTCAACTTTACGGATATCCAGCTTTATATCTACGATCAATGCCCGCATGATGAGCTGACGATCATTATGAGAAGATACATGATGCGTATCGCAGAACATTTTGCAAAAGAGGATGGCTGCTTAGGTATGATCACAGGGGAAAGTATCGGACAGGTGGCAAGCCAGACCATGCAGAGTCTTGCAGCAACAAACGATGTATGTACGATGCCTGTATACCGTCCACTGATCGGATTCGACAAGCAGGAGATCGTGGATGTATCAGAAAAAATCGATACTTATGAGACCTCGATCCAGCCGTTCGAAGACTGCTGTACGATCTTCGTGGCAAAACATCCGGTAACCAAGCCGAATATTGATGTGATCCGCCGTTCGGAAGAGAATCTGAATGAGAAGATCGATGAGCTGATGAAACAGGCGATTGAGACCGTTGAGATCATTGAAGTAAAATAAATGGAGTAAAAAAGAGGGCTGAACCCTTAAACAGGTCAGCCCTTTTTCTAAGTAAATCATTTACTTTTATTACTGATTAGTCACAAAGATATGGTTTTAACATTTCCATGATCTCTTCTACGTTGTCATCAGCGTGGATGTTCAGATCGATCGGTTTAGAAAGATCTAAGCTGAAGATTCCCATGATTGATTTTGCATCAATGACATATCTTCCAGATACAAGATCAAAGTCATAATCAAATTTTGTGATGTCGTTTACGAATGATTTTACTTTGTCGATTGAATTTAAAGAAATCTTTACTGTTTTCATTGGAATACCCTCCTTGATTCATTTCTTGTTCTATAGATATATTAAGAGTCAGACGAAGAAAAGTCAAGGAACAAATTGCCAAAGAATTCAGAAGATTTTCGTTAGATGTTACAACAATGTGTTAAAATAACGTTTTAAAAAGAAAGGAACAGATATATGAAGAAAGTAGCATTGCATAATCTCGGATGCAAAGTAAATGCATATGAGACGGAAGCCATGCAGGAACTGCTGGAAAAGCATGGATATGAGATCGTGCCGTTTCAGGAAGGTGCGGATGTCTATATCATTAATACCTGTACCGTAACGAATATGGCGGACCGGAAGTCAAGACAGATGCTTCATAAAGCAAGAAAGATGAATCCGGATTCTATTGTTGTTGCCTGCGGCTGCTATGTACAGGCTAAGAAAGATGATATCCCGGAAGGTATTGATATTGTCGTTGGTAATAATAAGAAGCAGAATATTGTTGAAATCCTGGAAAATTATGAAAAAGAAAAGAATCAGGATGGTCAGCGGGAAACATCAGACGAACAGGAAAAGGAAACAGAGACCTATCAGGAGATTCTGGATATCAATCATGAAAAAGTGTATGAAGATCTGCATTTAAGTACGGCGGCGGAACACACAAGAGCTTATATCAAGGTGCAGGACGGATGCAACCAGTTCTGCTCTTACTGCATCATTCCGTTCGCAAGAGGAAGGGTAAGAAGCAGAAGCCGTGACAGTGTGCTGGATGAAGTGAAGACACTGTCGGCCAATGGATATAAAGAAGTGGTACTGACTGGAATCCATCTGAGTTCGTACGGAATCGACTGTGACGACAACCTGTTGTCACTGATTCTGGCGATCCATGAAGTGGAAGGAATCGAAAGAATCCGTCTTGGATCACTGGAGCCGAGAATTATTACGGAAGAATTTGCACAGACGATCGCAAAACTTCCGAAGATGTGTCCGCATTTCCATCTGTCATTGCAGAGCGGATGCAACGCAACATTGAAGCGCATGAACCGCAGATACACAGCAGAAGAGTATTATGAGAAATGTCAGCTGCTCCGCAAATATTTCGACAACCCGGCACTTACAACGGACGTGATCGTCGGTTTCCCGGGAGAGACGGAAGAAGAGTTTGCAGAGTCGAAGGCATTTGTAGATAAAGTAGATTTTTATGAAACACATATTTTTAAATATTCCAGAAGAGAAGGAACAAAGGCAGCGGCTATGAAAGACCAGGTGCCGGATCAGATCAAGGCCGCAAGAAGCGCCGAACTTCTGGAACTGAACCGTAAGAAGCAGGCGGTTTATGAAGAAAGACTGCTTGGAACCACACAGGAGGTCCTGATCGAGGAGAAAATCGTGCGTGAAGGAGAGGAACTTCAGATCGGGCACACAAAGGAATATGTGAAAATTGGTGTAAAAAATCCGAATAATCTTATTAATCAGCTTGTAAATGTAGAAATTGAAAACCAATTACAAATATTGCATTGAAATTTGAGATTTAATCATGTAGAATAAAATTGAAATATTTTTGGAGGACGTGATTATATGAAAAATATGACAAATACCCAGTTTTTCCAGGTAGAAAGTGGACCACAGATCAGCGCAAAGGACATTCTGGAGATTGTATATAAGGCACTAAGTGAAAAGGGATATAACCCGGTAAACCAGATCGTAGGTTATATTATGTCCGGAGATCCGACCTACATCACAAGCCATAACGGAGCCAGAAGTCTGATCATGAAGATGGAAAGAGATGAACTGGTAGAAGAGATGCTCAAGACGTATATCGAGCATAATGAGTGGGAATAATGACTATGAGAATCATGGGACTGGACTATGGATCTAAGACGGTAGGCGTTGCGGTCAGTGATCCGTTGGGAATTACTGCTCAGGGAGTAGAGACAATATGCAGAAAGGACGAGAACAAGCTCAGAAAGACCTGTGCGCGTATCGAAGCACTGATTGAAGAGTATCAGGTTACGAAGATTGTTCTCGGACTTCCGAAGCATATGAATAATGATATTGGAGATCGTGCGGAAAAATCAATGGCATTTGGTGAGATGTTAAAAAGACGGACCGGCCTTGAGGTCGTTATGTGGGACGAGCGTCTGACCACGGTAGAAGCTGAGCGGACTTTGATAGAGAATAAGGTGAGGCGTGAAGACCGCAAGAAGTATATTGATAAGATTGCGGCTGTTTTTATATTGCAGGGATATCTGGATTCACTTGCGCATACGCCCCTGGATTAAGAGGTGGATTATAGATGGAAAAGATTAAATTCATGTCCGAAGAGATGAATGAAGAAGTAGATTTTTATGTACTTGAACAGACAAAAGTTGGTGGGGTGTCTTATATTCTGGTGACAGATTCGGAAGATGATGATGCAGAATGTCTGATTTTGAAAGACACATCAGGAGAGAACCAGTCAGAGAGTGTATACGAGATCGTAGAAGATGATGTAGAGCTTTCTGCTGTTCTGAAAGTATTTGAAGAACTACTTGAAGATGTAGAGATTGAAAGGTAGTTTGGAATGTCTATCAGTAAAGAGAAGTTTAAAGAAATGCTGAGAGAAAAGGGGTTGAAAGTTACCAACCAGCGTATACTGGTACTGGAGGTCCTTGCAGATCATCGTGATAAGCATCTGACTGCAGAAGATATTTATGAATTAGTAAGAGAAGATTATCCGGAAATTGGGCTGGCAACAATTTACCGGACAGTGCAGCTGTTACTGGAAATGCAATTGGTGGATCGTATCAATCTTGATGATGGATGTGCACGTTATGAGATCGGAGAATTCTTCGATGGAGAAGAAAGACATCATCATCATCACCTGATATGCAGAACATGTGGAAAGATCATTCCGTTCAAGGATGATCTTCTGGAAAATCTGGAAGATAAGATCGAAGAGACAACGGGATTTCATGTGTTAGACCACGAATTAAAGTTCTACGGACAGTGCAAGGAGTGCCAAAAAAGAGGCAGAAAAATAGTACGGTAAGCACGTGGAGGTGTAATTTTGAAGAGAGAAAACAATGGAAAAATGCGTATCATTCCACTCGGAGGTCTGGAAAAGATCGGAATGAACATCACAGCTTTTGAGTATGAGGACAGTATTATTGTTGTAGACTGTGGATTATCTTTCCCGGAGGAGGATATGCTCGGAATCGACCTGGTCATTCCGGATGTTACTTATCTGAAGGATAATATCCAGAAAGTCAAAGGATTTGTGATCACCCATGGTCATGAAGACCATATCGGTGCACTCCCTTATATATTAAGAGAACTGAATCTTCCGATCTATGCGACCAAGCTTACGATGGGAATCATCGAGAAGAAGCTGACGGAGCACAATCTGCTTCGCAGTACAAGAAGAAAAGTTGTAAGACACGGACAGTCGATCAATCTGGGTCAGTTCCGTATCGAATTTATCAAGACAAACCACAGTATCCAGGATGCTGCGGCACTGGCAATCTATTCACCGGCCGGTATCGTTGTGCATACAGGAGACTTTAAAGTAGATTATACACCGGTATACGGTGATGCGATCGATCTGCAGAGATTTGCAGAGATCGGAAAGAAAGGTGTACTGGCACTGATGTCGGACAGTACCAATGCGGAGAGACCGGGATTTACCCAGTCTGAGCGTACGGTAGGTATTACATTTGACCACATTTTTGCAGAGCATAAAGATACACGTATTATCATTGCAACATTTGCATCAAATGTAGACCGTGTACAGCAGATCATCAATACGGCATGTAAATATGACCGTAAGGTAGTCGTAGAAGGACGAAGCATGGTGAATATCATCCAGGTTGCACAGGAGCTGGGATACTTAAATGTTCCGGATAAGACACTGATCGAGATCGACCAGCTGAAGAATTATCCACCGGAGAAGACAGTTCTGATCACAACCGGAAGTCAGGGAGAATCAATGGCAGCACTGTCACGTATGGCAGCAGATGTGCATAAGAAAGTAACAATCATGCCTGGCGATACGATCATCTTCAGTTCAAACCCGATCCCTGGAAATGAAAAATCCGTATCCAAGGTCATCAATGAACTGACTGCGAAAGGTGCCAATGTTATCTTCCAGGATGCCCATGTATCCGGTCATGCTTGTCAGGAAGAATTGAAACTGATCTATTCTCTGGTAAAACCGAAATATGCAATTCCGGTCCATGGAGAGTACAGACATCTGAAAGCAAATGCAGGAATCGCCAAGATGCTTGGTATTCCGAAAGAAAATATCTTTATTCTGAAATCGGGTAATGTACTGGAACTCAGCGATAAGGAAGCAAAAGTTGTAGACAACGTGCATACAGGAGAGATCCTGGTAGACGGCCTCGGTGTCGGAGATGTCGGTAATATCGTACTCCGTGACAGACAGCATCTGGCAGAAGACGGTATCATGATCGTTGTACTGACACTGGAGAAGGGAAGCAACCAGCTTCTTGCAGGTCCGGATATTGTATCGCGTGGATTCGTGTATGTAAGAGAGTCTGAAAGTCTGATGGAAGAGGCGAGAAAAGTCCTTACAGAAGCGGTAGAAGACTGTCTGACACACCAGCGTAATGCGGACTGGAGCAAGATCAAGCTTGTGATTCGTGATACGATGAATGATTTCATCTGGAAGCGGACCAAGAGAAGACCAATGATTCTTCCGATTATTATGGACGTATAGAAAGTATAATTATAATTAAACGGGAAATGAGCCGCACATTGTATAAAACAGGCGCCTTCGAACGCAGTGGGCGAAGCCTGTTTTGTGCAGTGTACGGCTCATTCCCTTGTAGAAACTCAAGATGAAAAAATGTGTAACAGATAAAACCGTAACAAATAGAACAGAGGTAGGAATACTATGATCGTAGATGAACGTATGGTCACATACATCCGGTCGCTGGAACGTCCGGAGAATCCTGTCATAGAAGCAATCGAACAGGAAGCGTTAGATAGTTTCGTGCCGATCATCCGGAAGGAAACCCAGAGTTTCCTGAAAGTCATGATGTTGATGAACCGCCCGGCGAGAGTCCTTGAAGTCGGTACAGCAGTCGGATTTTCGGCGATTTTAATGAGCGAATATCTTCCGGAAGGAAGCCATATCACAACGATAGAAAATTATGAAAAAAGAATTCCGATCGCAAGAAATAATTTCAAACGGGCAGGGAAAGAAGAACAGATCACCCTGATCGAAGGGGATGCCCTGAAAGTGATGAAGACACTGGAAGGCCCGTATGATTTTATTTTTATGGATGCGGCTAAGGGACAGTATATCCACTATATGCCGGAGGCAGTGAGACTGCTTTCGGATGGTGGCATCTTAATGTCGGATAATGTATTACAGGATGGAGATATCATTGAATCCCGGTTCGCGGTTGAACGGAGAAACCGTACGATCCACAGCCGGATGAGGGATTATCTCTATGAATTAAAACACAGTGATGTGCTGGAGACATCGATCATCCCACTGGGAGACGGTGTGGCACTCAGCATTAAGAAGAAAAAAGAAGAGAAGGAGAATCGATAAGATGAGAAACAGACATCCAGAATTACTGATTCCTGCAAGCAGTCTGGAAGTGTTGAAGACTGCGGTTATGTTTGGTGCAGATGCAGTATATATCGGAGGAGAAGCGTTCGGACTTCGTGCAAAGGCAAAAAACTTCTCCATGGAAGACATGAAAGATGGAGTGCGGTTTGCACATGACCATGGCGCAAGAGTCCATGTCACCGTGAATATTCTTGCACACAATGATGACCTGGAGGGAGCAGCAGAGTATTTAAAAGAACTGAAAGAAATCGGTCCGGACGCCCTGATCATTGCAGACCCGGCAATCTTTATGCTTGCCAAAGAGATCTGCCCGGAGATTGAAAGACACGTCAGCACGCAGGCAAATAATACCAACTACGGTACATTTAACTTCTGGTGGAACCTGGGAGCAAAACGTGTGGTAACAGCCAGAGAGCTTTCGTTAAAAGAGATCAAAGAGATCCGTGCACATATCCCGGAAGAGATGGAGATTGAAAGCTTTATCCACGGGGCAATGTGTATCTCTTATTCCGGAAGATGTCTCCTGATTGGCATTTCTTCACAGGAAGAGATGCCAATCAGGGAGCCTGTACACATCCGTGCCGCTGGAAATATTCCGTGGTAGAAGAGACGAGACCGGGCGAATATATGCCGGTATATGAGAATGAAAGAGGTACCTACATTTTCAACTCTAAGGATCTGTGTATGATCGAGCACATTCCGGAGATGATCGATGCCGGAATCGACAGCTTTAAGATCGAAGGACGTATGAAGACGGCCCTGTATGTGGCAACAGTTGCGAGAACGTACCGTAAGGCAATTGATGATTATCTGGAAGATCCGAAGAAATATGAGGCAAATATGCCGTGGTACAAGGATCAGATTTCAAATTGTACCTATCGTCAGTTCACGACAGGATTTTATTTTGGAAAACCAAGTGAAGAAAGCCAGATTTATGACAGTAATACGTATATCAGAGAGTACACATATCTTGGTATCATAGGAGAGATTAAAGATGGACTGTACAGGATTGAACAGCGAAATAAATTCTCGGTAGGCGAAGTGATTGAGATCATGAAACCGGACGGACAGAATGTAGAAGCAACTGTAGAAAAAATCATAGATGAGGATGGAAATGAACAGGAAAGTGCACCACATCCGAAACAGGTGCTTTATGTGGCACTCAGTGCAGATGCATCGGTATATGATATTTTAAGAAGAGCAGAAAAAGAAACAGAATAATCTTATGGAAAAGAAGACAGTGATTCAGTGCAAAAATGGAAAAGCACAGAATCACTGTTTTTTGCATAGAATATAATAAAACTGCCGGGGAGGGAGCCGTTGTATTGAAATCATTTCCCCAACCCCTCACAGCAGCAGAAGAAAAGTATTATGTGCAAAAATATACAGAGGGTGATCTGGAAGCAAAGCATATTTTGATAGAAAGAAATCTGAGGCTGGTTGCCCATATTGTAAAAAAATATCAGCCTCCGCCGGAGGAAATGGAAGATCTTCTGTCTATTGGGACAATAGGACTTATGAAAGCTGTTGTTACGTTTGATCCGGAAAAAAGTGCAAGACTTGCAACATATGCAGCTCGTTGTATAGAAAATGAATTATTGATGCATTTCCGCGGAAAGAAAAAATCGTCAAAAGAAGTCTCTTTGTATAAACCGATCGGAACAGACAGGGAGGGAAATGAGATACAGCTATTTGATGTGATCGAGATGGGAGAAGAAGATGTTCATCACAGGCTCGAAAAAAAAGAAGATGTCATACGATTATATCAGAAAGTTGAGTCAGAACTGTCTGCAAGAGAACGCATAGTATTGAAATTGCGGTATGGATTATATAATGAAGAAGAATATACACAGCGCGAAATCGCCAAAATGTTGGGAATTTCAAGATCATATGTTTCAAGGATTGAGAAGAGTGCAATTGAAAAACTGAGAGCCTTTTTTCCTTCTTAGAAAAGTCTTTAAGAAATCTTTAGAATTATATGGCAATTATTTTAAGAATCAAAGTCTATACTTAACACCATAAGAAAGAGACATATCAGAAGGTATGTGAGAAAGGGTGGCAGTTATGAAAGTACTGGTGTTAAGTGGAAGATTTGGAATGGGACATGAAATGGCAGCCAATGCAATCTGTGAACAGTTCCGTAAGCTTGATAAAGATACAGAAATTGTAAAAAAAGATCTCCTGGAAGAATTATATCCACATATCAGCAAACTTATTTTTGGGGGATTTCGTCTGATGGTGGAGCATTGCCACGGAATATATAACTTTATTTATAAAATGTCTGGAAAAATGAAAGTAGAAATGCAGCCGAGAGGAGCTGCGATTTATAAAAAGTTAAAGAAAATCCTGGAAAAGGAACAGCCGGATGTTATTGTCTGTACACATCCGATGTGTGTAAAGGCAATTGCATCATATAAAGAAAAGACTGGACTTTCGACACCGCTGGTTACATGTATTACAGATATCAGCATGCATCCGGAATGGAAAGCAGATCAGACAGATCTGTATCTGGCACCTACCAGGGAGATTAAGGAGCATCTGATCTGTGAAGGTACAAAAGCAGAGAATATTCTTGTAACAGGAATTCCTGTACGTCAGCAGTTCTTGAATATGGACAGGAAACATCTGGAAAATGAAAAAGAAGTTCGCAGAGTTCTTGTAATGGGAGGCGGACTTGGCCTCA
>OLSJ01001086.1_pt1 | contig 18056 bp, 16 predicted proteins | sample 1672151 | NCBI WGS metagenome assembly OLSJ01 (sample SAMEA3136653, study PRJEB25190) | human gut metagenome | biome: human gut; feature: human-associated habitat; material: faeces | place: Austria | collected 2013 | reverse complement strand
GTTGCTTTGTTATTTGTATGAATCTTTGGCACAGAATTCAAAAGAGCTCTTGTTAACAATTTAAAGGGTAGCTTATCACTGCTTTTTTTCACAAACTGCACACAAAAACAGTGTGGATTTTGTGCATTTTATCTTATATACGCAAAATCCACACTGTTCTGTTTTTGTTTTATAGCGATAAAAACTGCAAAAGCATCTCTATCTTGAGTCTGGAAATCCGATCTTCCAATTCCACATCCAACAGTTCCTTGATCTTGGCAATTCTCTTGCGGATCGTATTGATGTGTACATACATTTTCTCTGCTGTAATGCTAAAGTTCATGTTATTTTCCAGATAAATCTTCAAAGTCTTCAAAAGTTCTCTGTTCTTCTCATCTTCCATAAGGATCCGGTACTGGCTCAGCATTTCCTCCAGTTCCTCTTCTTCAATATCGATCCATGCATATGGCCCCAGCATCTCATAATCCCAGATCTGTTTTTCTGCGAACAGCTTCCTGCCCATCGTCATCACTTTCTGGCATTTCTGCACACTCTTCTTCAGCGACAGCAGATCCACAGAATCACGGCATATCGCAAATTCCAGCTCCATATTGCTGCATTTTTCTCTGACCTTAAGCCGGAACTCTTCCAAGACATTCTCCAAATATTTCAGACTGCACATATCTTTTTCCTGTGTATCCCAGAGAATCATTCCATTGTTCTCATCCAAAAACGCAAATCTCCCAAATTTAGATACCGAGCTGTCCTGAAAAGCTCTCACAAAATTCTTACGTTCGTCTCTGGCATTAACAGCTGCATCTTTCGTCTGGGCAAACATCATACAGATATATTTCTTCGACATGGAAATGCCATGCTGGCTTGCCTGATAGATCAACCGGTCCTTGTCTTTCTCATCATAATTCAGAGCATACAAAATAAAGTTCTCAAATCCGATATTTCCGACACTTTGTGCAACCATGATCTGTTCGTACACCGATTGAAGTTCCAGGAACGCAATCCGAATCGAATACTCATCGCAATAATCTATAAATTCCTTTGACTCCATGACAACAAAGTAAGCCTGCACCACTTCATTCATGACAATGGGAATCAGAATCCAGCTGATCCTTGGACCATCCGGGCTTTGCGGATCGATCAAACGGTATCTCATCATATTAATATGTTCACAGAGAATATGTCTTGTGTGTTCCATGGAAGGATTCCAGTAATCCTCATCCTTCAAATGGAAATCATCCGATATTCTTCTGAAGTTTGCAGAACTGTAATACGCCTTTTCTTCGCTGATATCATAGAGAAAAGCCGGGAAATGCATCTCCAACTCTACAGCCTGAAGAATTTTTTTGATTTTCCTTTCTTTAAAATCCAGATTAGACAGCTGAAACACACTGTCATTCTGAATTCGGAATCTTCGAAATGCCTGGTTCATCACAGTCACATTAATCTGATTAATGACATCCATGAACGCAATTTCAAATGGCATGCTGATGAGCGGTACATCGTGTTTCTCAAACAATTCGATCACATGCTCCGGAATCTCATCCATGTATCGCGCCCTCTTAATCATAAGTCCGGCTGTACGCTGCATGATCCCGTTCTTAAATCCGTCATCCAAACAGTGAGGCTCCTTCGAAAGCGCATATCCCGACGTCATCGAAAGTTCTTTTCCCTTAGCCCATCGAAAGGCATCCGGAGAATCCATAACTACGATTCCCTGCACTTCTTTAGACAATCCATTCTTTCCGGCCACCACATGAAAATCTTTAAAAAAATCCAAGGCCAACAGTTGATACAATGCTATTCCCATATTTCTTTCCACCTTTTGTAAAACAAGCCAATCCAATTGTATCCAAATTTAAAACAAGTGTAACATTCGCCTTGACTTGATGTCAAGAATACGATTGTTACACTTATTTATGATTCATGATTTCTCCGGACTAGCCTTCATACATCGGAGTATATTCATCCTTCTTTTCTTCAAACTCTTTCAAGATATCTTCCCGAACTTCCGGCTTATTATAGAGATCATATGCAATTCCGGCAATAACCTGCGCAGCACACAGCGCTCCTTTCTCTCCAAGGGAACTACCGGCTGCAGCTGCCGACTGCCAGGTATGCGGAGCCACACCCGCCGGCCAACAGGATGTCGATATCGCACACATCGGCATCATATGACTGACATCTCCGCTGTCGGAAGATGCAGTAAGCGGATTGATCTCATACAGATTGCGCGAATTCAATTTCCACACCATCGGCTTTCCTTCTGTCTCATACAACTTCTGCGCTTTCTCTTTGTCTGCGTCGGAAACGGATTCAAGGAGTCGATTGGCGAATGCCATTTCTTCTTCGTCAAATACAGGCAGTTCTGCCTCTTTCAGATTTTCATAAGCCAGATCTCCAAACGCATGATTTTCCTGCATTTCACAGCATCCATAATCCACTTTCATTTCCACCTGGGTTTCTGTCATAAGTGCTGCGCCTTCCGCCACTTTTCCAACTCTTGCAAGAATCTCTTTTACGTCGGAAATGTACGGTGCTCTCACGAAGTACCATGAACCCGCTCTCGGCGGAACGATATTTGGAGCAAATCCACCGCTGTCTGTGGTGTAATGAATTCGTGCTTTGGATGTCACATGCTCTCTTAAATAGTTCACACCTACATTCATAAGTTCCACTGCATCCAGCGCACTTCTTCCAAGCTCCGGTGCAAATGCCGCATGAGAACTTCTGCCTTTAAATTCAAAATGTGCAGATGCACTTGCCAGATATCCATTGTCATAGACCATGTTCGCACTCATCGGATGCCAGCTGATCGCAAAATCACATCCGTCAAACATATGATAATATGCCATTTTCACTTTTCCACAGAGAAGTTCTTCTTCCGGACATCCGTAAAAACGTACCGTTCCACTTATTCCTTCCGCTTCCAGATAACGTTTTACTGCGATCGCACCGACTGCTGCCGCGGAACCGAGCAGGTTATGCCCACATCCGTGTCCCGGTGCACCCGCTTTAACCGGTTCCTTTTTGTCCGTCACTTTCTGTGAAAGTCCGGGAAGCGCATCATATTCCCCTAAAATTGCAATCACCGGTTTTCCGGAGCCGTACTCTGCACAAAATGCATGCTCCAGATGCTCTTCATTTATAATATGAAATCCTTCTGCATCCAAAAGCCTGCGGAAATAATCTGCCGAAGCTTTCTCATTGCCACCCACTTCCGGATTTTCCCAGATTGTTCTGCAGGAGGTCTGAAGAAGAGACTCCATTTTCTTCACCTCAAGATGAAGATCTTTCTTTTCCATTTTCATTTCACCCTCTCCAATACAATTCTAAAATCTTACGCTTTCTTCTTTGTATTATTTGACATGGTAGCAAATCCAACTGCAATACTGATAAATACACAGCCCAGAGTTCCAAGCCAGTTAGAAGCGCCCGGAAGCCAGTTGAAAAGACCGATACCAATTGCAAAGTAAAGTGCAAATGCGATGACAAGCATAATCAGGCTATGTTTCACCATCTTTATACCAAACTGAACCATAAGTGCACCAAAAAGTGCCGGAAGCAGATAATTAAGTGCCGTCTTAACAGTAGCAGGAAGCATAGACAATACGCTTGTTCCAAGAATGGCTCCGATTGTAAGAACAGATACATTAATAATAATAGAAACAGCCATACCTAAAGTTGCAATAATAGATCCCTGCTCGGTACCCGGTTCAACATCCGCTGCCACCTGTGCCATACTTGCACACGGTACACGCATGTTTGAAATATTACCGGAAAGGAATGCCATGTAGGTTCCTGCGGTTCCAAGTACCGGATAATAAGAAATCGGCTCTACAAACCACAGAACTCCAAATGCGCTGACACCGCTGATAAATGCGGTCAGGAGCGCTGCCGGTTTTGGAAGGATTCCGTAAACAACTGCAAGTGCGATTGCCGGTGAAAAAGCTAATATAACTCCCAGCACGCCGGTAAGCTTACCTATTTTATTTACCTTAGGCATATATTCGTCTTTATAGAAATTATTGCTCATCTTATCTTCCTCCTTAAACCAGTGCAGTGATGATCATTGCACCCAGAATCGTAATTGTCAGGGCCCATTCTTTCAGCCATCCGATATTTTTCTTATTGGCAACGGTATTCAGTACAAACATGATAACTGCTCCGAGAATACATGCCAGCATATTATGCCATGCAGAGGACATTGCTGCTTCTTCTGCTTTTAATACCATTGAATAGAACGGTTTGGAAATATGGCTTGCAACCATGGCTGCAAACACACCGATAATCGCGCAGTTTGCGATGGTTGAAAGTGTACCTGAGTTACCTTTGGAAAGCTTGTGCTCAATCTTATCCATCTTGTTTGCTGAGAAAGTTGAGAAAATTACCCAGCCGACAGAGCAGAGAACCATGGTCCATACTGCCATGGCAAGAGCTTCCTCAGTCATTGGATCTGTACCAAGCGTTACACCTACTGCTGAAGTACCAAGTCCTGCTGCGATAGATTCAAACATAACAGAACCAATCATAGCAAGGCGCATCCAGCCTACCGGTCCTCCTACCGTTACTAATAATGAAAGCATTCCGCTGAGTACCACGATGGATGGACCAATTGATGTGATGGCACTGCTCTTCATTGCCTTCTTCATCTTGTCCTCACCAAGTCCCATCTTCTTTCCTGCACCGTACGCCCCTCTCGCAAAAAGAACAGCCTGAATCACTACGAGTACTACCGGAATACCACAGGCTATCCACATTGGGATTCCATTTGCAATCTGCATTACATCCATTTTTGTCTCCTCCTTCTAATAACTTTTATCTATAAGTTCTATTGATAATCATAATGTTTTTATTTCCTGATAAAAATAAAGAAAATTTCACTTTCCTTTAACTTTCCTCTAACAGTGAACATTTTTTCACTTTTTCATTCAAGTACTGTGAAAAAGTGTACATTAAAAAATATTTATACCATTTTAGAAAATATATTTCTTACACTTTGATAAATAAAAAGGTATTCTATTATAAAGAACACGATAGCTGTTCAGACCCAGGCAGTATCTTCGAGGCTGGCTCTGAGCAGAAAAAGGAGGTCTATATGAAAAATCAGATTATGCTGGAAGCTGAAAAGATCAAAGACGAGATGATTGCATGGAGACGCGAACTTCATCAAATTCCGGAACTTGGTCTTACTCTTCCGAAAACGGTAAATTTTGTCACAAAGAAACTGGATGAAATGGGAATTGAATATACGGTCTATGAAGAAAGTTCCAATATTGTTGCCACGATTGGGCACGGAGACACATGCTATATGATCCGCGGCGATATGGATGCCCTTCCCATAGAAGAAAAATCCTGCGAATCATTCGCTTCTACAAACGGATGCATGCACGCCTGCGGACATGATATGCACACGGCAATGATGCTTGGTGCCGCAAAACTGATCAAGGCACATGAATCTGAATTAAACGGTGTTGCAAAGCTTCTGTTCCAGTCAGCAGAAGAAATCTTTGCCGGAGCAAAGGCAGCCATTGCAGGCGGTGTCATGGAGAACCCACATGTTGATTCCGCGCTGGCTCTTCATGTATTTTCTCAGAAACCTCTGGGAACACTTGGCGGCCACAAGGTTCCTGCCGCCGGTGTTTACGGTTTCCGGATCAAACTGACCGGGCAGGGCGTACACGGCTCCTCACCGGAGCACGGTGTCGATCCGATCAATACGGCAATCCATATCCATCTGGGACTGCAGGAACTGATGTCCAGAGAAGTTTCCGGATTTGATGAGGTCGCTTTGACCATCGGCAAATTCCACGCAGGAAGTGCTGCCAATATTATCCCGGAAACAGCAGAACTGGAAGGCACACTCCGCGTATTCGATCCGGTACTTCGTGAGAGAATGATCCAGAGGATTCATACCATCACGCAGAATATCGCCGAGGCATATCGCACCAAGGCTGAGATTGAAGTCCTCAGTGATGTACCGCCTCTTGTATGTGACGAACAGGAAAATGCATGGAGCCGGGACGTGATCCATGAAGTCGATGATTCTCTTATCGTAGATGAATTCCACGCAATGGGATCGGAAGATTTCGCTTGTATCTCCGAACTGGTACCGGCAACCTTCTATATGGTGGGAGCCGGTGTGGAAAATCCGGACGAAAGACTGCCTCAGCATAATCCGAAGATCCGCTTTAATGAAGATGTTCTTCCGATCGGAGCCGCTATCTATACAACAGCCGTATTAAAAAAATTAAGTAGATAAGTCATATTTGAATACACAACCAGAGTCCTGCCAAATGCCTCCCTTCTCAACGATCAGGCATTTCACAGGACTCCTCCTCTTTTATTTATTCTGTTTTTTTCTGGATACTTCTGCCGCACCTATAATTCCGGCACCACTTACAAACAACAGAATCATCCACGGCATAACTGCATTCGTGTCTCCTGTCTTTACAGAGCCATTGCCCTTTCCGTTTATCTTATCAGACGGTTTTGCATCACCCTGGTTACCAGTATTATTATTACCAGCATTATCTTTATTGTCGGAATTGTTTTTTTCCTCAACAATTTTAGCCAGCATTTCTGATACATCTGATTTTACAGAGCGTAATGTATCCATTTCTTCTTCTGACAGACTTCCTGACGCAATTAATGCATCAATTTCAGTTGCCAGACGTACGATAGCTTCCTTATCTGCAGAGGTTACAGTCTTTCCTTTATATTCTTTAACTGTTTCTTCAATCTGCTGAATCTTGTTTTCTATGGTCATTGAATGAATCGTAGTATCCAGTTCCATCTTAAGACCTATTGTATCACGGCGTTCACGAAGTACATCAATTGTACTAAGGTTATCTACCGGAGCATCATCCATTGATACGATCGGAGTCAAATTCTCAAATACAGATCCTTCCAATGTTGCGCAGTATTCATTTACACAAACATTATATGTCTTCGTATTATCGTTAATATCAATGTATTGGCCATCATCTGCGATGATAGAAGTTACTTTAATACCTCCATCCACAACTTTGTAAGTTATGGTGATACCCGAAAACTGATCGCCATAGTTCGAATCATTGTAGCCGCCGTCAATACCGATTTCCGGATTTAATCCTGTTAAAGCATTTTCCAGCTGTTTCGCCATCTGCCGGCCTGTAATTGTATACGTCAGGATGCGGTTGCCGAACGGAGAAATTGTATAGATATCAGCAACTGTAATATCTCTAGTCGTCTTCCCATCTTCTATTTCAAGATCTGCGCGGATTCCCCCACGGTTTGTAAATGCAACGATTGTCTTTTGATCTTTCGTTACAGCCAGCATCAAATCTGCAATCCAGTTACCGGCAATTGATGTTGTAGCATTTTCAGGATCGATGCAACTTCCAGTGATGCTCTGGTCAACAGTACACAGAACCTCATACATCTCATCTTTTACTTCATCCCATGCGGCCTGACTGATTTTTACAACCCCAGGATCCAATGCCGTATTGGTTCCATCTTTATAATAGAGATTTTCACAAAGGCTCTTATCGTAAGCAGTATCTACATAAGTAGGTGTAACTACATCAACTTCGCCTTCCGGGCTAATCTTGATCTCAGTTGTAGAATATCCATATGCATAACGGTATCCCTGCATGTAGTCAATACCTGTTACTTCAGAAGTTCCGTTCGTTCTCTGATGAGTATGTCCTCCCGCTACCAGATCAACAACTTCAGGATCCATGGCATCTGCAATCGGAACCGGATCAGCATGTGCCAGAATGATTATGATGTCTGCATCTTCATTCTCTTTTACATCTGCAGCTAATTCTTTCAGCTCATCCATATCATCGTCGATTTCATATGGAGCGATTTTAGAAGCCTTGATATCAGCTCTGTAGTCATCAGCCCATCCGATAATTGCCACTTTATACCCCGCTTTGTCTACGATCGTGTAATCCTGTGTGAAGTTAACACGAGCATCCGTTCCTGCGTAGTACAGGTTACTCATTAATACAGGTATATCGGAATCACCTTTAAACTCACCGATTTCATAAGGTGCCATAGTACCTTCAGCATCGGCTGCGTATGTTGTTACATCCCAATCAAATTCGTGATTTCCAAGCCCTACTGCATCATATCCCATCTCGTCATATGCTGCACGTAGTGCTGCACCATAGGTTAGATTGGAGTGTGGTGTACCCTGATAAATATCACCGCTGTCCAAAAGCAGGACATCGTCATAAGCTTCGTCCTGTTTCTTCCGAAAAAACTATTTGCACATCTTAAGTCAGATGTTGCTCACAATCGCAGTAATCAATGCTTTAAACTGCGCAGCCACGCGGTCCGCCGTCTCCTGAACCTCTTTGTGATCAAGCTGTTTCGTTGACATACCTGCTGCTAAATTCGTGATACAAGAGATACCGCACACTTCCATTCCCATATGACGGGCAGCCATTGCCTCGCATGCCGTACTCATTCCCACGGCATCTGCTCCCCAGCTCCTGCACATCCGAATCTCTGCCGGTGTCTCATAGGCCGGCCCGGTGAGCTGTGCATAAACGCCTTCCCGAAGCGAAATTCCAAGTTTCTCCGCCTCTTCCCTGATGATTTCACGGATTCGCAGGCTGTATACCTCACTCATATCCGGGAATCGCGCTCCAAGTTCATCAATATTCGGTCCGATCAGCGGACTCGGAACCGCTGTCGTAATATGATCGGTGATCATCATGAAATCTCCCGGCTTATAGTCAAAGTTCACTCCACCTGCCGCATTGGTAAGAATCAACTTCTTCGCTCCCATCATCCCCATCAATCGGGTCGGAAGCACCACATCAGACATCGGATATCCTTCATAATAATGGACGCGTCCCTGCATGACAACGACCGGAACCTCACCCACATATCCAAACACAAATCTTCCTTTCTGCCCCGCCACCGTTGATACCGGAAACCCTTCAATCTCTGTATAATCTACGGTTTGTTCTATCTGAATTCCATCTGCGTAATCGCCAAGCCCCGAGCCGAGGATCAGCGCCACCTCCGGCTGAAAATCCGTTTTTGTTCTTACACTTTTTAAGCACATTTCCAGTTTTTTGTAAATGTCATTCATCGCAAGCCTCCTTCTCCTAAATCAATTTTCTCTGAAACGATTTTCTTTAATCCTTCATACTGTTCTTTGCTGATCAGGATCTGATTGCCCTCCTTCGTGATCAGCCCTTCTTCCTGAAATTTCTTCACACCCCTACTCACACTCTTTACGCAAAGTCCCGTCTCATCCGCCAGATTCTGCCGATTTCCCTTGACATGAAGAATTCCATTCTTACTGTATCTCTCATAGCGCTCAACAAAAAGCAGCGCCAGCCTGTCAGATCCCTGCATGAAAAGGAACAGACGGCTGTTCCGCCCCTCTTTGAGAAGATATTCTCCGACCAGTTTTGCCTCATGCTTCAGTGACTGAATATCCGAATACATCCATTTTTCAAATTTATTTTTCGGGAGCTTTACCACCACACAGTCAGTCACAGTACGCAGCGTGGTCATGTATTTGTCCAGATCCATCAGAAATTCCATTCCTCCGAACGCGTAGACCCGGTTAAACTGCATAAAATCGTATGGCGTCCCGTATACCCGATAATCAATTGCTTCGATAATGCCGCTTCCTATAAAAAATATCGTATCTGCCGGTTCCCCTTCTCTTACAAAAATGGTTCCTTTTTTCAGTTCTTCTATCTGAAAGTTCTCCATAAGCCACAACGGAGCACTTTTAAAATATTCTTTAAATTGTTCCTGCCGCTCTTTTTCTACATCCTTCAGGAACGGAAGTGCATCATACAAATAATTATGTTTCACGCATCTTCCTCCTTTCTTTTGACACGGCCATTTTTAGACCAGTTTTTTCAAAATGGATTGTCCGATTGTTCCTTCCGGCATGTTTACGCCGAAATTTTCTGCCACCGAAGCCCCAATAACCGCAAAGGTATCCTCGTTCTCCAGCGCACCGCCGCCTTCCATCTTTCTGGAATAGGCGATAAGCGGCACATATTCCCTGGTGTGATCCGTACCGGTGTAAGTCGGATCATTTCCGTGATCTGCCGTCAGCATCAGCAGGTCATCCTCTCTTAGTTCATCCAGAAGGATACCCAGATTCTTGTCGAATTTCTCGATCTCTTTTGCATATCCTTCTACATCTCTTCGGTGTCCCCAAAGTGCGTCAAAATCAACCAGGTTGACAAAACACAAGCCTCGGAAATCCTTTTTACACAGTTCGATCGTCTGCTCCATGCCATGCACGGAGCTGTTGGAATGATGGGTTTCCGTGATGCCCTCACCGCAGAAAATGTCGTGGATCTTACCCACTCCGATGACATCCAGGCCCGCATCCTTCAGAGCATTCAACGCAGTCGCACCAGTGGGCTTCAGCGCATAATCATGCCGGTTGCTGGTCCTTTTAAACTCACCTTTCTTTTTACCTACATACGGTCTTGCAATGACACGGCCCACACGCCATTCATCCTTCATCGTAATTTCTCTTGCGATCTCACAGCAACGGTATAGATTTTCCAGATCAAAGGTTTCCTCATTTCCGCAGATCTGCAGCACAGAGTCCGCAGAAGTATAGACGATCATCGCTCCGGTGTTGATTTCTTCCTCACCAAGCTCTTCAATAATCTTTGTTCCGCTGGCGCTCTTATTGCCGATCACCCTCTTACCGCAGCGTTTTTCGAGTTCTTCGATCAGTTCCGGCGGAAATCCTGTATCCGTAAATGTCTTGAACGGTTTTTCTGTTTTAATCCCCATCATCTCCCAATGACCGGTCATGGTATCCTTTCCGTTACTTGCCTCCCCGAGACACAGGTACCGCCCGGACGGGTCCGGAACAGGTTCCATCGCTCCGGCAGTATGGAGATTCAGCATGCCAAGCTTTCTCAGATTCGGAATGTCCAGTGTTTTCATTTTCTCCAGGATATGTCCGAATGTATCGACTCCCTCATCCCCAAACCTGGGAGAGTCCGGCATGGCACCAATTCCAAGCGAATCCAGAACGATCACAAAAATTCTCTTATATTCATTCATTTCACGCTCACCTCAATCTATGTTTCCTTACCTTCTGTCCAATTTTTCAAGCAGTCGTTTCTTCATTTCTTCATCCACAAACGCTGTCTTTGCCGCATTTTTCATCATATGTAAGATCTCTTCATCTGTAATTCCATAGGTTCTTTGAATAAAATCCAGTTCCTTCGTCAGAGACGTTCTGCTCACGGTCCGGTTATCCGTATTGATTGTGACCATTAATCCTGCATCCAGAAATTCTCTCAGCGGATACGCCTCGGTACCCGGAACCGCTTTTGTCTGCAAATTACTGATCGGGCACATTTCAATTCCCACACCGGCCTTACGTACCAGCTTCTGGATGTCCGGTTTTCCGCGCATGGCGATTCCGTGGCCGATTCTTCCGGCTCCCGCAAGCACAGAGTCTTCTATATTCTGGGCGTTTCCGCATTCACCGGCATGCAGCGTGAACGGCATTCCCAGCTCTTTAACCCGTTTAAACAGACTCATAAAGTCACTCATCGGGTAAACAGCTTCCGCGCCGGCCAGATCTGCAGCACAGACACCCTTGCCCAGAAATTCCCGGGCCGTCCGAATCATCTGATAATTTTCCTCTTCACTGTGATGCCTCATGGCACAGGTAATCACATTATACTCTACTCCAAAATCTTTTTTGCCTTTTTCCAGACCTTTCAGCAATGCAGAAATCACCTGACCGGTTCCCATTTCTTCTGTTACAGATAAAAGCGGGGCAAAACGTATCTCTGCATAGCAGACATTCTCCCGGCTCATCGTGCGAAGCACATCGTATCCCGCTCCTTCGAGGCCATCTTCATCTTTCAGGCAGGAACAGGGCAGGTCGAACTTCTCCAGGTATTCTGCCAGGCTGCGGCAGTCTTCCTCCACACTGAGTTCCCGTACGGAAACCGCTCTGCCAAGCCGCGTTCCGATAAATTCCCGACTCAGCGATCCGTCCAGATGGCAATGAAGCTCTATTTTAGGCAGTTTCTTTAATTCATCGATTGTCATCTTTTACACTCCTAATCTTTCTCGATCCAATTGCTCTGCGGTACGTTTCTATCCATCCTGTCTTACGCCAGATTCGTCGGGCCAAATCCCTGCGGGAGCAGTTCTTTCAGTGTAAATATTTCATACTGCTCTTTACCGGTCGCCAGAATGATCTGAAAGGTTTCCGGGTCACAGAATTCCATCATGACCTGACGGCAGACGCCGCAGGGAGCCGCGTATTCTGTCAGGACTCCATCTTTTCCTCCCACAATACAGATTGCCCGAAACTCCCGCTCGCCTTCACTTACCGCCTTAAAAAATGCTGTCCGCTCTGCACAGTTTGTCGGAGTGAAAGCTGAATTTTCGATATTGCATCCTGTATAAAACTTTCCATCCTTCGTAAGCAGCGCCGCTCCGACTTTGAAGCCGGAATACGGTGTATAAGAATATTGAAGCTGACCGATTGCCAGTTCAATCATCTCTTCTGCCAGTTTTTTGTCCATCTGCGAACACCTCCATCTCTTAATATCCGGATGCCTCCTCGTTCTTCACGATCTTAACGATCCGGCTTGTTCCAAGCCGGTCTGCTCCCAGCGCCAGAAACTTCTGTGCATCATCCAGAGAGGAAATTCCCCCTGCTGCCTTCATCTTCACATTCGGACCGATATGTTCTGAGAAAAGCTGAATATCTTCAAAGGTTGCTCCTGCCTTCGAAAATCCGGTGGATGTCTTAATATAGTCTGCCCCGGCTTTTGTCACGATCTCGCACATTTTTATTTTTTCTTCATCCGTCAGAAGGCAGGTCTCGATAATGACCTTCAGAATCTTCTCACCGCAGGCTGCTTTCAGCGTACGGATTTCTTCTTCGATAAGATCGTACTTCTGATCCTTCAGCCACCCGATGTTGATCACCATATCAATCTCCGATGCGCCGTTCGCAATCGCGTCCTTTGTCTCGAATTCCTTCGTCTTCGTCGTCATATATCCATTCGGGAATCCGATGACGGTGCAGACCGCCATCTTCCCTTTAACATATTCACTCGCCTGCTTAACATAGCTTGGTGGGATACATACCGATGCTGTTCCATATTTTACAGCATCGTCGCAGATCTGCCTGATCTCCTCCCATGTAGCCTGCTGAAGCAGCAGAGTATGATCTACATGTTTTAAAATTTCCTTTACATCCATATCCTGTTTCTCCTGTTATTCTGTTATTCTTCCATCTTCCCGGATCAGGCTGCGGATTGCCTCCACTGCCACCCGAATCGCCATATCGGTATCGTGCACGACCGGATTCTCCAATCCAAGCTTTTCCCGTTCCTGATTTGCCACTACAAGGAAGCAGGAGCCTGCCCGAACATGCAGGCTGCTCGCCACGACAAACATCGCAGCCGATTCCATCTCGGATGCCAGACATCCCAGACGTTTCCATGCTTCCCATTTGTTCAGGAGTTCATAGCTGACCGGCTTCACCTCCGGCTCATGCTGTCCGTAAAAAGCATCCTTGCACTGTACCACACCTACATGGAACGGAAAACCTTTTTTCTTTGCCGCCTCCACGAGCGCGTTGGTCACATGCAGATCCGGTACTGCCGGAAATTCGATAGGCGCATATTCTTTGCTGGTGCCTTCCATGCGTATCGCCCCGGTTGCAACCACGATATCCCCGCTTTTCACGTCGGTCTGCATACCGCCGCAGGTTCCGATCCGGATAAAGGTATCTGCTCCGCAGCGGTACAGTTCCTCCATGGCAATGGATGCAGAAGGCCCGCCGATTCCAGTCGAAGTCACACTCACTTTCACGCCGTCCAGTGTACCGGTATAGGTCACAAATTCCCGGTTATCGGCGATCAAAACCGGATCCTCAAAATACTGTGCGATCTTCACGCACCGTTTCGGATCTCCCGGCATGATCACATATCGGCCGACTTCTCCCTGCGCCACCTGTATATGATATTGTCTGCTCGCATCTTCTGAATAATTCTTCATGTAAATCAAGCTCTCCTTTCTAACGTGCACCTTTGTCGTACGGGATTCCTTCCGCTTTCGGTGCCCTGGATTTCTTCGAAACAAATACCAGCACAACCAGAGATATAATATATGGAAGCATGTTATACACCGTGCTCGGCAGCTTCAGCGCTACCAGAAGATCAAATCCTGTATAAACATTGGAAAGCGCACGGAACAATCCGAACAAGAGCGCTGCAAGTCCGATATTGACCGGTTTCCACTGTCCGAAGATCATAACTGCCAGAGCCAGGAATCCGAAGCCCGCAACACCATTTTCAAATTTCCATTCACTGACACCTGCGGTGATGTACACCAGACCGCCAAGTCCGCCAAGAGCACCAGAGATCAGAACGCCCGCATACCGCATTTTATATACATTGATTCCCACCGAATCCGCTGCCTGTGGATGTTCGCCACATGCGCAGAGTCTGAGGCCGAATTTTGTCTTATAGAGAACCACATATGCCGCGATCAGCACCAGCAGTGCGATCAGCATAAACCAGTTAAATTCAAATTTCCCGATATTTACAATAAACGCTTTCTTCGCATGTCCATAGGCAACCGTTGAAGATACATTATCTGCATTTTCCGCCGTATTGATTGCTCTTACAAGTACAACCGCAACCGCCGGTCCCAGAAGGTTCAGCGCAGTTCCAACCAGCGTCTGGTCTGCCTTAAACCGGATCGCCGCAACGCCAAGAAGCAGAGAGAAAATCATTCCGATCACCACACTGGCCAGGATTACAAGCAGAATCACAGCCGGAGCTGCTGTCCCTGACGGAAGGAATTTCATCATGAGCGCCCCGCCAAGTGCTCCCATAACCATGATGCCTTCCAGACCGATATTGATAACACCACTATGTTCGGAGAAACAACCTCCAAGTGCCACCAGCACCAGAACAGAAGCAAATATTAATGTATACTGAATCAATAACAACATTATGCTTCGCCTCCTTCCTGTTCTTTTGCGGCGCGCTTTTCATCCCGCTTGTCCAGATATCTGTTAAGCCAGATTTTGAAGAAAAGCACAAAGCCGCACATGTAAATGATGAATGCCGAAATCAGATCCGAAATATGCGAACAGTACATCGTCTTATCCACATAGGTTCCACCGCTGGTAATATGCTGGATAAAATAAGAAGAGAATATCGTCCCGATCGGATTCAGTCCGCCGAGGAACGCAGCCGCTATTCCGTTAAATCCCATAGCCGGAACACTGGTCTGCTGTACCATCCACTGCTCGATCCCACTCAGATAGAAGATCCCCGCTCCGAGCCCCGCAAGTCCTCCTGCGATCATCATCGTCAGGATCGTATTGCTCTTCTCATGCATACCGCAGTATTTCGCAGCCTGCTTGTTCAGACCGGTAGCTTTAAGCTCATATCCGAATTTCGTCTTCTCCATAACAATCCACACTACGATTGCGATGAGCACCGAAAACACGATTCCGATCGTCACGAACTGATTGTTGGAAAACAATTTATCCAGTCCCATCGTCGGAAGCAGCGCATCCTTATTCACACTGGAAAGCGGCCGCGTATACGGCGTGGACTGCTCTTTTACACCAGTCAAAAGCATATTCACACAGTAAAGCGAGATCCAGTTCAGCATGATACAGGAAATAACTTCATTTACATTAAAATATGCTTTCAACGCACCGGAAATCCCCCCGACAATTGCCGCCGCAAGCATGGCCGCAAGCAGGCATATATACCATGGCATATCGAATTTCAATCCGAAATAGAGACAGGCACCGGCACCAACTACATACTGACCGGCCGCACCGATATTAAATAATCCCACTTTATATGCAAAAAGTACCGATAATGCACACATTAAAAGTGCTGAAGCCTTTACCAGTGTCGTTCCCAGATATTTTTTTGCCGCCACCGCACTCGGATAATATAAAAAGTTCTTCAAAATAGCAACAATTGCTTTTCCTGCCCCTTTCGGGTTGATGATCAGAAGTACAATATAGCCGATCAGGAGACCAATGATAATACAGAGCAATGACGCCAGAATTGTCTGAAAACCGTTGTTCCTTAAAATACTTTGCTTCTTTTTCGGTTTCTTATCCATTGATTATGCCTCCCTATTTAGTCAAGTCTTTTTTCCTTGAAAATCAAGGATTTTTTCAATATATCATCAATAAATATCTCAGAAGAAGGAGCCATAGGAATGGACATTTCTCTGTATCTGGTACGAAAATAGCTGGTTCTGGGTACACGAAATAAAACGTCTTGGTTTTCCGTTCTACATGGCCTTGTGTATACCCATCCATCTACGGCAGCGTACCTCCCGTGTCTACCAGGATCACCTGCATTTCCGCAGGGTCCTAACTTCCTTCGTCCCGCCTGTCCATAACCAGGGTGTCAGCTTAGCTCCTTGTCAGGGTCATGCCCTATGGAAAATATTCCTGCCGACTACTGGCTCATTCTTTCTCTTAAGTCTTACTGACCTGTTCTGTACAATCCACAAACCAGCACCTTTCGGTGGACGTTTTCCCAGCTCGTTTCTTATACCTTTCAGCTTTCCTGTCACAGCTGAATTCAGCTCTCAGATCTGTTTTCTAAAGGCTCAATTCAACTGTGACAAGGGTATTATTTTTGTCTCTGGTTGTTATGCTGCCTGCATCTGCGGCCTCCTGATGTCTCCCATCAGTTTTTCCGCATCATAATCTACACCTTTTGTAAGGATCGCGTAGAATACCCTTATAACCTTGCAGGCTACCGCAACCACTGACTGCATTTTTTTCAGCGGATTTTCCTTTCGGCTCCGATAATACTCATGTATTTCTCGGAACTCCGCATTCTTTCCAATCAGCGATATCGCTGCCTCATACAGCACATATCTCAGGCGCTTCCGTCCGCGGTAACTGATCCGGCTTTCTCCGATATGCTTGCCGGAATCGTTTGCCACGATCGCATATCCCGCCAGTTTCTGCAGCTGTTTGGGATTATCAAAACGTCCAATATCCCCAACCTCTGCAATAAAACCACTGACTGTAACCAGACCGACCCCTTTGATCGCCATCAGCTTATCAATATATGGGATCTCCTTTAGTTTTTCTTCTATACTCTGGAGCAGTTCCTCCAGCCTTGACGCATATACATCCATGTCACTCAGCAGATTTTTTAATTCCATTCTCGCTGCTTCCGGCGCTTCCTTACTCCCAATGCTATACTCTGCGGCTGATACCAGGGTCCTCGCCCTCTTCATTCCAGCGCCTCTCAGCTTCGCATCTCTCCAAATCTGGTTCACACCTTCTGCCCCGAGTTTTATGATATCCTCTGGCAACGGGGCTACCTTCAACACCATTCTGCCGCTGACTGCTTTTAGATCTCTGTATACGTCTTTATATTCCGGAAAGTAGATGGAAAACCATCTTGCAATCCGGTTCTTGATCCTTGTGAGCTCTTCCTGCGTCTGGAAGCGCAGGTTAGAAAGGCTCCTGATCTCTGCGTAAATACCGGTCGGTATATATGGATACGAAAACCGTCCCTCGTTGACCAGTGCCGCAATTGTTTTGGGATCTTTACGGTCATTCTTGTTGGGATTGTTGTCATCCAGTTCCTTCGATTTCTTAACATGATGGGGATTCACATGTACTGGCTTCATTCCGCTGTCCTGCAGGAATTTCCCTAACGCAAACCAGTAATGACCGGTCGGCTCCATTCCGGGAATCACAGCAGTTTTGCCATGTCTTTCTGCGATATCTTCCATCCATGCTTTCAATGTCAGGAATCCGGCTTCTGTGTTACTGAACTCCAGCGGCTTTTTGCTATACTCATAATTCCTCCAGTCAAAAGCCCTTGCGTAATGCATTTCACTTCCAACATCAATGCCAACAATTAAAGTTTCTTCAGTAATAGATGCTATTTTTGCGTTCTGTGTGTTATAATTCATTTCAGATACCTCTCTGTTCAATAAGATTTTTACTAACCGGCAAAGTCAGTAATCTTATTTTACTCTGAGGTATTTTTTTCTCAACCTTCTTTCTTGGAATTCCCTAT